>TARA_B110000211_G_C14093337_1_pt1 | contig 19152 bp, 15 predicted proteins | sample TARA_B110000211 | Tara Oceans TARA_B110000211 (sample SAMEA4397516) | marine metagenome | biome: Polar Biome; feature: [DCM] deep chlorophyll maximum layer (ENVO:01000326); material: water (ENVO:00002006), including particulate matter (ENVO:01000060) such as... | depth 30 m
CATTACGCCGCAAATGGGTGGCGCCTTTAGGGTGCAAATTAACAAGGAATGTTTATAATATCTAAATCAATCCGAATACCTGTATCAGTATGAAATTCTTTACATATCCTTTTTGCTTTTTCAGCATCAATTAACTCAATGTTAGCGTCATAATGTACAGCTTCTGCAGTTTTTATATTATTGGAATATGCATTTGGGAAATTAGCAGGATTATCCCAGTAAAAAAATATATTCAATTGTCACCTCTTTCTCACTAATGAGCTTACTAATTTTTGTATGTGGATCTCGCGGATGTACAAAGAATCAACTAAGTGATGGTCATCAATGGAAGGTATATGGTACTTGTTAACCGCTAACGTACTCAGATCACTCGTTTCCTTTACCACATCAAAATAGCCAAAATTATTATTTTCACATTCTTTTTCTAGCATTTGGTTGAAGTAAAGATGCGCGCCATTTCTTTCAATATTCGAAGCAAGCAAATCTTTTAGTTTTTGACTTGCATATTTCCTCTGTTCGGGATCTGAAATATTTTCTGATATGATACGGCTAGTGTAGTTTATGGCTTTGTTTCGTGATTCAGTTAACGTTGATAGATTAATTCCTTTAAATGTAATACTCAATTTTGGATGGGATTCAACAAAATCAAGCGTTCGATTGATGTAGTTTTTAATTAAATCTTGAATAAAGTCAGTATAATTAACGTCATCATCTTTAAAGACTTTACGATAATAGTAACCCAATTCTATATCAACCTGGCCGAACGCGAAGCAAATGTGGTCAGGGGAAAACTCCTCAATTTCAGATACCAAAGTACCGTAAGAGTCTAAGCTAGAACGCCGGCGTCCAAATCCTGTTATCGTAGCTCCTGAAAGTGGGATGACCTTTATAGAGAGGCCTCTCGTGTTCGGTACGCAGTCTCTTAACTCTGGTGTTATGTTGAAATACTTAGAATGGCTGTCACCTATAACGAGAATTTTCATAAGTATGCTTCTACTACCTTTTTATATTTATCAATCTCTATACTTTTGTTTTGCTTTGCTTCGTTTAGTATTTCTAATGTGATTTCTGCAATCGCACGTGCTGGCTCCATATAAGTGTGAACGTTAGGGCTGTTTAAACAAGCTAACAGATCTTTATCTAAATCTAACGTTGTATTGTCTTCATAGAATTTTGAAAGAATATTTGGTAGCCTCAATTCCTTATTTACGAGAGTATAGTTACTGTCATTAAAGCTTAGTTCATCGACATAGCTGACAATTTCTCGCGGTGCCTTAGTTTCTAACAGGAAATGTTTAACTTTTGTTTTAACCACGCCTAGCCCCTCGTTTATCTTAAGTGACTTGAGCGGCTTTTTTAATCGTAAGATGGATGAAAAGTCTTTGCATACACAGCCATCAACAAGAACTTTCTTGTCATATATTCTTAGGACAACGTTCTGGTTACCGAATATTGCCCGCCACTTCTCTATTTTACTTTTAAAATCAAGGTAATTTAACAATGTAAATGTGAATTTAGGCATTACGGAGTCAGAGTCGTGACCGCAAATGGCGCTACTGGGTGATGCCCCATAGAAGGGTTGCTTAGCTGCTTGTTGTTTTAGGGAAATCGCCAGCTTATCTTGACGTCGCAAATAACAAATAATTTTAACGTCATCGAAATATTTTTTGGAGAAGTTAAAGAGTTCTTCAATCTCTTTTTCATCCTCTATGAAAGATAAGTGTTCTGCTGATATTACAGCATTTCCTTGCTTTGCATTAGCGATTAACTCATAAAAAGATTTTTGTGGTTTGGCAACAATATGGCTTCTGTGAGCGGTCACGGAAATCAATTCAGAAGAGTTACCGCTTCCATTTGAAGTCAAAAAGTTAACACCTGAATCAGCAAGCTGATGTTCTGATTGTTTCAAAGACCATTGGAGTGATGTCGTTCCCGTTTTGTGATGTCCCATGTGAATGTAGAGAGTTCGTGATCCTTTCAACAAATGTGCTTTATTTGCGGTTGCATCGGGTCTACCTTTCCCTGCCCAACCATCAAATATAGAGCCTATGTCTATACCAATACCACCTTTCTTTTTGATAATGTTGCAGTAATGTTTTCCCAAATATCCTGCCGCGACTAAAAACACATCACCTTTTCTCTCTACATTTATCTTCGATTCTATTTCTGGATATAGTGTAGGGTAGTGAAACTCTCCACTTTGCATGAATGATTGGTGCCCAGGGATCCTTATATGATCACACTTAGGTAAGTTGAAGTGTGATGCTATTTGGTCAGTTATGTCAGTATGGGATATAACTGTTAGTTGATCTAAGCCTTTTAAAAGCTGGTTGAAAAGGCCTTCTTTGTGAAATGGTTTAAAAATGAAATGATCAAATATGGGTACGCTTTTTTCGACTGACGCCTCAATGGTTGTAAGACAAACTGATTGCGCCGCTTGTGGAATTATATTGGTGTCATTGATGCTATCTCTGAAATGAAGCCAACTAGGAGCACCGATAATATCAGCATTTTTTATTGCCTCTAAAATTAAAGATTGAAGACGAGTCATACTAGGTTGGAGATAGTCGTCACCAAAGATTCGTTTTAGCTCTTCTACAACACTACTGCCAAACTGGTAAGTTAGAACTTGATTCAGAAAAATGTCTTTATTGAACAGATTGGGGTAAGCTAAAACTCGTCCTTCACCATCTCCCAACCTAACCATCGAAAATGGCTCTTTTTTTGTTATCGCATGTTTGAGTAGTTCATATAGCTCGTTAGTACAGTGAAAAGGGTTTTTGTCGGTACTGTAGAATAGTGAACGTTGAAGTTTTTCAGTCTTTCGTATCTGCTCTAGAAGTATGTCTTTCATTCAAATCCAATAATCTTGTATAAACTTGTCAGCCGTGACAATGATGCAATTGCGTTAATTGCTATAATACCCAAAACGCACTGTATGTTCTATTTCATTATTCCAGTTTAAAGATAGCTACTTCGAAGCTGACCAAACTGGTCACTATTAAGCTTACTGTGGTAGCATACCTCTATAAAATAAAATATATACTCAACTTAAATTGAGTATAGAGGTTGTTATGGATATAAAGAAATTGAAGCTCAGCCGAAAGCCTTCTACGCTTTCTCCCAAGGGATCTATTGATGGCCTACAAGGTGGTAATCTTGAAGGGTGGGCGGCACAGATTGGAGTCAACGAGCCGTTAGTTGTGGCAGCATATACGAGTGAGGGTGAACTACTCGGTTATGGTAAAGCTGACCAAATGAGGGAGGATTTATTAGAGCATGGAGTTAATGAAGGCTACCATGGATTCAGTATCGCTATAAACGAGGACAACCTATCGCCAGGAAGTGAAATAGTATTAAAGGACTATATTACCCATAAAACTATACAAACAAATAGTTACATCACCCCAACCTACGATAAGCAGTTATCAGTAAGTGTGGATAGTGTTATTAAAAACCGTCTGAACTTCACGGTAACAAGTAGCGTTGCTATTGGCACCGCTGTACTCAGGTTTTCCCACAAAGGAATAGCTTTCTGTGACCACGCGATAGAGAGCGATGGTACATATATAAACGATCATATTTGGTTACCTGCTGTTTTACTAAACGGGCATGAAAATCAAGTTGACATACATGTTATCGGTGCACACGATCGTGCAGGATGGGGAATAGTCAACAGCGACCCAATATTAACGCCGTCAGAATATCTAACCCATAGTAATACTTCACAGTCTTTTATCTCCCGACAAGCAGGCGCGGATTGGAGATATGAATCTCTGGTCTTACAATTGGATAGTTGTGGAGGAGATGCATCGGCGATTGATCGTATAACAACTGCCCACCGCGTGTTAGTAGAGTCGCATGAAGGGCGGAAATATTACCCGAAGCTCTCTTTGCCGTTTCATAAACAGCCTCAGTTTAGCATTATCATTCCTGGCTATAATAAGTTTGAGCTGACGTATCATGCCATCGCGTCAATAATATTGTCTTACAATGAATGTTCCTATGAGGTGATTATCGCAGATGACTGTTCTACAGATGAAACGTCAGAAGCGGAGAATCTAATAGAGAATATCGTGATCTCTCGAAATGAAGATAATTTACGGTTTCTGCGGAGTTGCAACAAAGCATCAAGCTTGGCAAAAGGCAACTTTATTGTTTTTCTCAATAACGACACAGAAGTTAAGTCTCATTGGCTTGATGCTCTATACGAGCAACATGCAATAGATGAAAGTATTGGATTAACCGGAAGCAAGCTGCTAAACCTAGATGGAACTTTGCAGGAAGCCGGCGGCATTGTTTGGGGGAATGGTGAGCCATGGAATGCCGGGCGAAATGAAAACCCTTTTGCTCCTGAATGGAACTACGCTCGCGAAGTAGATTATCTCACCGGCGCTGCTATGTGTATCAAAGCAGATGTATGGAATGAGGTAGGGGGCTTTAGTGATGAGTTTGCGCCTTGCTATTATGAAGATGCCGACTTGGCTTTTAAAGTCAGAGAGGCTGGCTACAGGACAGTTTATGTTCCTCATTCCGAAGTAATTCATTTCGAAGGACAGAGCCATGGTACCGACCTCAAAAAGGGCCTAAAGTCTTACCAAAAGGTAAATGAAAAGACTTTCCGAGCGAAGTGGTTCAAGCAATTTCGTAACCGCGTAAAGCCCTCTTTAACCGACCTTCAACTGGAAAAAGACCGGAATATTGAGCAGCGGGTTCTGGTTCTTGATTATGCAATCCCCCAGCCTAACCAAGATGCAGGCAGTTATGCGGCGGTTGAAGAAATGAAGCTCATGCGTGCATTGGGCTTTAAAGTAACATTCGTGCCGGATAACCTGGCGCATATGGGGAAGTTTAATCGCCAACTAGAAGCATTAGGTATAGAGGTACTGACGGTGCCATTTTATGTATCAGTCAGGGACGTTTTGGAACGTAGACTGGATGAAATGGATGCCGTGTATATAACCAGATACAGTGTCGCTGAAAAGTACATAGACGTAATCAAGGCCAAAGGGAAGCCTGTAATATTCAATAACGCTGACTTGCATTTTCTTAGAGAAATTCGAGCAGCGATTACCGCAGATGATGAAGGCCTGCTAACTAGTGCGCTACAGACTAAAAAAGCCGAACTCGCTGTTTGTAAAAAGGCGGACGCAATTCTCTGCTATAACGATAAAGAACATGCGGTTATTACGAGTCATATCTACGAAAGCGATAAGCTATTTATAACGCCTTGGGTATTAGGAGAGCGTCAGTTTAAAACTCCAATAGATGAACGAGAAGGAATAACTTTCTTGGGAGGATTTAACCACATGCCTAATATTGAAGCAGTGCTATTTCTGGTAGAGGAAGTTATGCCTAAAGTATTGGCATCGAACCCAGATATTACGTTATACATTTACGGTAGCAAGATGCCAGAATCTATTAGTAAGCTAGAGACTGAAAATATCAAGATGGTAGGCTTTGCTGAAAGTTTAGATGATGTCTTTAACAATCATAAACTGTTTGTAGCTCCATTGCTTTCTGGGGCAGGTATTAAAGGAAAAGTTCTTGAAGCTATGGCTTATGGTACGCCCTCAGTGGTAACAGATGTTGCCGCAGAAGGGACTGGCTTAGTAAGCAATGTCAACGCTGTGATAACCAATAATGCAAGTGACTTTGCTGCGGCTATTGTTGACTTATATTCAGACAATGAAAAATGCCAAAACTTTTCTGAAGCAACAATAAACTTATCCGCTGATAAGTTCTCAAGAAGCTCGGGGCTAGCGAAATTTAAAGAAATATTCGAAAGTGTCGGGCTATATACTACGCGTTAACTTTCAAAACTTTTACAAGACCTAAAGTAAAAATGTATGTAAAAACACATAACAATTAATTTTATAATTTACAAAGTGAGGAAAGTTATCAGAGTGCTCTAAATAATATTAGGGCGCTCAAGAGAAAGTTAGAGGTTAAAATTAGACTAGATAGTATTATTGATTTTTGATGTGGGGTTGGAACAGCGCTTTGAGACTTTGCTGAATATGTTAACTTCGTTTCATGCTGATAAAAGTAGGTTGTCAAAGCCCCCAATATAATGGAATGCGTTACATGAACTATCTTTCGCTAATGCAATTAAAGAAGAATTTAGAAAGTTTTGACTACATACTTAGAATCAGGCCAGACTGTGTTATCAACCCTCGCCACAATTGGTGTGAACTCATTCAAAATCTAAATTTAGATGGTGTGGTAATCACAGACTAGTGGCACGAAGAAATAAGCGATCAATTTGCCTTATCTTCTAATAAAAGGATTTGACCTATCTCTCAAGTTGAGTATTGAAAAACACCAAGAAGTTATTCGTGAAAGTGAACGGTATAGGCAGCAAAAAACTCCTGAATCAATGAAAAAATTTGTAGAGAGTTACCTGAGTCTTTGATTATAAAAAGCTGGAATGATAATGAAAAAGTTAGTTTTAGACATAGATGGAACTATAACAATCGATAGTGACAAGCCATATTCTGAAAAGCCTGTTAATAAACAATTTGTAAAGCAAATGAATAAGTATAAAAAAAAGGGCTTTGAAATAATCTTATTTACCTCAAGAAATATGCGCACTTACGACGGGAACGTAGGAAAAATAAATAAGAATACACTTCCGATTCTAATGACTTGGCTAGAAGTAAATGAAGTCCCTTACGATGAAATTCATGTAGGCAAACCTTGGTGTGGTTTTGAAGGCTTTTATGTCGATGATAAGGCCATAAGGCCTTCAGAGTTTACGTCTTTATCATATGATGAAATACAAAGCTTGCTCAATAAAGAAAATCCGTTCAAGGATGGTGGTAATAAATGATACTTATAACGTCAGCTGCTTACGTGGAAGGGGAGCTAGTATCTGAAGTTGGTCTAATACCGCCAAGTTTTCTTCCAATAGGTAACAAGCGGCTTTATGAAATGCAAGTTGCGTTCATAAAGTCTCAATTTCCTAATGAAGACATCTTTCTGTCCATACCGGCCTCGTTTGAAATTAGTAATTATGATCGAGACATACTAGACAAAGAGAAAGTAACGCTTCTACTTGTTCCAGAAGGATTGAGCTTAGGTAATTCAATACTTTTCTGCTGGAATGCATCCGCCTCCTTCTTTCAGCAGTTACGAGTATTACATGGTGACACGTTGTTTTTAAATTGTACTTTGGGGAAAGATGATTCTGTTTCCGTGCATACTAATAAAGGTGTCTACCGGAGAGCTATCGCCAATGAAACTGGAGCCAATGCGTTATCTATTGTAGAAGATGACTGGTCAGGGGATTCCGATATAGTGCTTTCTGGTTACTTCAGCTTCAAAGAGCCCCTTCGATTGATGAAGTATTTGGTTGAGAGTGCCGGAAATTTTACAAAGTCTATTAGCGCCTATTCAGAAAGTTGTAAATTATCAAAAGACACAGATGGAATATGGTTGGACTTTGGTCACGTTAATAGTTTTTATAGTTCTCGCACAAAAATAACCACTCAACGAGCTTTTAACGAACTAAACATATCAGAACGTTTTGTCGAAAAACACTCCAAGACTAACAACAGAAAAATTTTGGCTGAAGGAAAGTGGTTCGAATCACTGCCGATGGCGTTGCGCTTACACACGCCTCATTTACTTGAGCTAATTCAAGACATTGATGGAGCAAAGTATAAGCTTGAATACCTATACTTATTACCATTAAGTGATCTTTATGTTTTTAGCAAATTACCAGTTAAGCAATGGAGAGCGGTATTTGAGGCCATAAATAATACTTTGGTAGATTTCAGCAATTATAGTTTGGCCAATTCAGATATTGAATTGGAGCAGTTCGATAGTCTCTACTTACCAAAAACAATGGAGCGTTTGGAACAGTTTTATCAGCAAAGAGGAAGTGAGTTTAAGTGTAAGGGATTTCACATTCCCGAACTTGAAAAATCGTTCACTCTAGAGCAATTAGCTACAGCAGCTGCTGATTATATCTCTAAAACCGAAGATTCTGACATTGCCATCTCGCACGGAGATTTTTGCTTTAGCAATATTTTATATGACAGTCGCGTGGGCTGTGTTAAATGCATCGATCCACGAGGAATGCTCCCCAACGGCGAGTTAAGTGTGTATGGGGACAAAAGGTATGACTTGGCAAAATTATACCACTCAGTAATAGGGTTGTATGACTTTATCATCGCTGGTCAGTTTACACTTCAATCTTCGACTGAAATAAATTTCCCAGTATTAGAAGAAATCGACCCAAGTTTATCAGATTATTTTAGAGCTTCAATTTTGGAAAAATCGGCATATAAAGAAAGCGAGATACTTGCAATTACAATCCACTTGTTCATATCAATGTTACCTCTTCACTCTGATAGACCTGAAAGGCAAGATGCTTTTATAGCCAATGCAATTCGCCTTTACAAATTACTCATGGAGTTAGATTAATGATTGTAATACCGATGGCGGGACTTTCTAGCCGTTTTAAGAAAGCGGGCTACTCACTTCCGAAATATATGCTGGAAGCTCACGGAATGACGCTTTTCCACCACTCAATAGAAAGTTTTAAGAATTATTTTAGTTCTGAGACATTTTTGTTCATTGCTCTCGACGTTTTTGATACTGAAGCCTTTATTCATGCTGAATGCCAGAAAATGGGTATACAGCACTTCGAAGTGGTTATCCTCTCAGCGCCCACAAAAGGGCAAGCAGAAACGGTTTTTTTAGGATTGGAAAAATCGAATGTACTTAAAGATGAGCATATATTGATTTTTAATATTGACACTTTTAGGCCAAACTTTGAGTGGCCTAGCTATTTAGATTTACAAAACATAGATGGATATTTAGAGACATTTATTGGGAGTGGGAAGAACTGGAGTAATATAGAACCGAAAAATAAAAATGATTACTCTGTAAAAAGAACTGCCGAAAAACAGGAGATATCTGAATATTGTTGTACAGGTCTATATTTTTTTCGTAGTTTTAAAGAGTACAAATCATTATTTTCATCTTACTCCCAAAAAGATTTGAGGGAAGTCGACGCCGGAGAATACTATATTGCACCTATGTATAATATGATGATAGAAGCTGGTGCAGATGTTAGATTTAGCGTAGTTAGCAAAGATGACGTAGTTTTCTGTGGAATTCCTGAAGAGTATGAAGAATTTAAGAAACAGCCAACTGATGAGAATTAGTTATGAGTGCTAACTTATATAATTCCAAGTTCTATGACAAGCAATCTAGAGATAGCTACATCAGTGCAAAAGTTGTTCTCTCTTGTATACAAAATATATTTTGTAAGACGAAACGTTTTAATTCTATTATTGATGTAGGCTGCGGCGTTGGGTCATGGCTCGCTGCTGCTAGTGAACTAGACATAAAAACTCAAAAAGGATTAGACGGAACCTACGTACAAGAAGAACAGTTTCTTGCTGACTACAAAGTCTTTGTTCCCAGTGATCTCTCCAAGCCAGAGGAAATTAAGCTTCCCGATTCTACATTCGATTTAGCTATTAGCTTAGAAGTCGCTGAGCACATACCTCAAGAAAAGTCGGATAGTTTTGTAGACTTATTAGTAACATCTTCTGATATTGTATTGTTTTCCGCGGCTATTCCCTATCAGGGAGGGCACGGTCACGTTAATGAAAATTGGCTTGAATATTGGTGTGAGAAGTTTCGAAAGAGGGGCTATATAGCGCTTGACCTAGTTCGCCCTCGAATTTGGTCAGAGAAAGATGTTTGTTGGTGGTATAAACAAAACTGTATGCTTTTCGTGAATCTTAGCAAACCTCAGCTGATGCCAGATAATATTGCTTATAGCAAACCCAAGAGCCTTGTCCATCCCGAACAGTTCATTACTGCAGTTCATAGAGTGCAAACTCAAAGAATATATTCTCATAACGAAGATCTAGAATATTGGAAACGCTGTTCAAATAACGAAAAGGTTCAGGGGGCTAATAAATACGGGACTGAGTATAGCTACGTTGAAGAAGACATAGAAGAAGTAAGTTCATTAGATGAGCTTAAAGAGCGCCTAAAACATGAGCCAAACGACATACTCTTGGATGCCGTTTCACCAATAAAGCCTGAGGTTAATCATTTTGATAATATTTCATTGAATAGTGTTGGACATCGAGTACCCGACTTCTTTTGTGTCGGTGCACAAAAGTCTGGAACCACGTGGTTAGATTCGTTATTCAGGAGGCAAAAAGAGTTGTGGCTTCCTCCTTTAAAAGAGTTGAGCTTTTTTAACAATTTAGCGTTTGAATCAGCATCAGCTTTTTCTGGCAAATGGAGAAGAGCAGCTGCATTTGATAGATTGAGGATGGCATTAAATAACAATCATGTTATGGATCAAAAGTGGTTCGAAATTCTATGTCACCTTTGCAAAGATAATGCAGACTTCAACTGGTATTTAGAAATCTTTAATAAAGCCCCTAACAATAGGTTAGTTGGCGAATTTACACCGGAATACATGCTTTTACCGGAAGAAACAATATCTAAAATTAAACGCATAAATCCAAATTTAAAATTAATTTTCATACTTAGAAAGCCTTCCGAGCGAACTGAGTCACATCTTAGAATGCTAGCATCTCAAGGTATAGCATTAAGTAAAAACTGTTTGGAAGAATTGGCAATTGCAGAAAGTGTAAAATATAGATCAGATTACAAGGCACACTTAACTAACTGGGGAAAGTTTTTCCCAAGAGAACAAATGCTAATTCTTAATTATTCTTCAATTAGTAGTTCTAGCGAGCAACTTAAGTGCAAACTTAGCGATTTTATGAATATTGAGTTTGATATACCGGAGGGCTTTTTGAATAAAAGAGTACACGTTAGTAAAACAACTTACCAACTACCATCACTATTTATCGAAGACCGCTATAGAGAGTTGGATGGACAGTGGGAAGACATTGAGTTTAGCTGATTGTAATTCAAATTGTTGTAGTTAAATTAGCGACAATACTAAAGGGCACGAGTGTGGCTATATCAAGAACGGTTGAAATTTATATTGAAAGTATCTTCGATCGGTCACACTCTTACCGGCTAATACATACTAACAAACCCTACTTAAGCGCGATGAAATGGCATCGAAGTTTTCCCTCATGTTACCATTCGACGGAATAGTACTTTCGATAACTGATAGTAAATTCTTAGCTCTTTCAATCTGTCCGGAAACTTCTAATAAAACTATCGTTTTGAGCGTATAAAATTCGTAGCTTTCGAAACCAGTATCTTTAATAACGGCAGCACACTTCTGTGCGTAGTGCAAAGCTTTGACAATTTTCCCAAGCTTTTTCTGAGTTTCAGACATATAGTCTAAAAATAAATAGTTAGATTCATTTAGCTCTATAGCTTTTTCTATTAGTTCCGTTTTGCCAATGTTATCGGGTAGAACTAAGCTTAAAGCGAAAAAAGCATAACTTTTATAGTGCAGATTTGAACCCGGAAAATTAACATATTCTTCTAATTTCCCGACTTCTTCTTCACTTAAGCTTCTGTTTATTATGGCATTTTTAATTTCATGATAAACTTCACAATTACCTATAATATCGGTTGAGATATTTTTTAACAGTTCATTTTCCGTGTCATGAAGCATGCTTTCTATCAAATTCCGTAAACCAATTTTTTTATCAATAAATGGGGGGACCCTATGTCCACCGTTAGTGATCGTTCTAATTTTAACGAATTCAAATTCTCTTAAGCTTTGGACGAAAGTATGGTCAGAAAAACACGCTTCCCCTATTAGAATGTCCGTCTTAATCGCTGATGAAGCGAGAATACTAGTGAGACTTGGGCGCAAAGTTTTTTCTAATTTGTCCCTACATAAAGAGTTGTAGTACCCCCCTTCAGCGCCCAATTCAGCCTCTACGCCAGTAACGATAGCTTTGTCACCGTTACACAAGGCACCGTACAAAATCGCTCCGTAGGCCCCCATCGAGCCTCCATAAAAAATAGAACGTTTGGTCCCGAGACTTTTTAGCGCTTTCATAATATTTTGTGAAACTTCAGGTACGCTGTCACCTAAACCTGGTATCGGTTTGATATACCAATTATTATGCGGACAATTGATAAACACTAAATTTGCATTAAAATCTTTCAATGCATGTATGGCAGAGAATTTGTTTGGGGGAACATTGGCGCTGGAAAAAACAACAACTGTAGTATCTTTTGCATTATCTATAACTTTCAAAAATTCAACCGACACTTTTCATATCCTTTTCAAACGCAGCTTCAAGAAGCTTTACGTCATATCTATCTCTTGTTAGCCAGCAATTAACCGGTAATATAGAATATTTTAAACCTTTCTCGTTACAAGCGCTCCACATTAGATTATGTGGGGATTTAATCTCAGCGAGCGGGTCATTAAAAGGTTTTACCCCACTTTCTCGTAAATATTGATATGTATTTGTGATGTAATCAATGTTTCGGGAGCTTCCTATGTAAATTTGGTCATCTAAAAAACGTGACACACAAAAGCCTGTGGCGATTGAATTTGAGGCGATAATACTTTCAATGTCTATCTTCTCACTGACAACTAAATCAGGTCTAATACGAACAACTGCGTCGAATATCATATCATTCGACTCTTCATAATTTCGCTTCATCTGATTACACTTATCCATCTTGTAAAGCATTTTTTTTGTGTTTGCAGATATTTCTATTCCAAAGGCATCTTCTTTGTAGTCGCTTTCATTCTCTAAATCTACTATCGCAGCAGGATAACTTCGATTTAAATCTTCTGCATTGATGAACTCTTCATCTTGGATTTGTTTTTCAATCTCATCGAAAAAGTTTGGAAACTTTAAGCGCATATCTTCTTCTTCAGAAGTGTTTTGAAGTAACAAACGTGCAATTTGCGGAGAAGATATTCTCGATAGTTGTGGAAAATTTAGCGCACCAGTGCTTTTCCGTCCGATATTTTTCCAAGTGCTTATAAAAAATTGAACGTCATATTCAGACAAGGCATCTATCAATTTATTACAGGCAAATTTATAGTTTCTCATTTGACCTGATATACAAACGGCAACTTTTTTTCTAGTACTCGATTTACTCTTCGTTTTAGAAAGTAAGCTGTTTAGTTCGCAAGTCCTAATAAATGCCTTAGAGAAAGAGTTCCTATAAATTACTGACAAATAACTATCTTTCTTTAAGCATAATGTAACAAGAAAAGGAATGCGTAGCTTACTCTCGAGTTTTGGGATTAAATATCTTAGTTTTTTAACCCTTGAAAAAATAACTAAAAGTCTATTAGCGGTAGCGACAGTAGCATTATGTAAGTAATCGTCTGTTTGGATTTCTTCAAGTTGTTCTATGTCTAATAATACTCGTAATTGCTCATTAGTTAATTCACCAAAGTAACCACTCGATCTAATGAGGGTTAGAGTACAATTTTCGTCTGCAATGGTTGCCGCTTTTTCCCAAAGCCCGTTAGCGATTAAAGCGTTAACTATTAGTTCGCGCTCCGACTCGTTATTGGTGCTCGCCATTGTGAGGACATAATACGGGGCATTTATCAGATTATAATTTCGTAACTTATTATTCATCGTTTCTATAACGCTCAAACCATTCTAAATTTTGTTGTTGGTATTTAATGACTTCATCAATTGCGTCTTGGGATATATGGTATTTTTTTCCTACATGGACTTTTTCACTGGCATCTGCCACAAAGCCTTCGCTTTCTATACCCAGAAACTTACTAAGTTTTTCTAACTGTTTCTTACCATCGATTTTTAAATCGTCTGACAATAATGGAAGAAAATTTTCATCGCCAAAGTGAAAAGTCCATTTATCTATAATGTTCTGATAATTTCCCCGTTCAATTACATCCCAATCAGATGCGCATGATTTCACAAAATTATCTATGTCAGACTGTGTGGAGCTTGCATCGAATCCATTTTGTAGAAGACGCATCCGAATGCCCGACAAAGCTCTTTGAACTGGATCTCTCATTACGAATATAATTTTAAGGTTAGGATATTTTTGCTTTACGCTATTTATATGTTCGTGCTGCAGGAGTGAATATTCAGGTGTCATTTCGCCTTTAATATTCCCCTCAGGTGCAAAATCGAATACAGTTTCGTACCATTGATAGTCAACATTCTCTGGCTCGCCAATATGAACTGCTTGCTTGATTATCGCCCAGTCAATATTGTTCGAATTATTCGATACGAAACCAATTGCTTTAGATGCATGGGAACTTCTATGTCTTGGTGTCCATTTAAAAGCATCTTCCATATATAATGAATTGAAAAACTGCAACTCTTTTACAACCGGAGTCCAAATCTCAGGGTGGCTTTTAAACATTTTGTCGAGCCAAGTAGTTCCTGCTTTTTGCGCTCCTATAACTAAGAAATCAGGTTGTGCCATATATTCATCCCCTAAAATTGAAAGTCTTGGCTACAATGAGCAAGGTTACTTTGTATAAATTTCTCCCAAGTAGGGAAAAATTGATTGTCATAGCTACCTTTCTCGTTATTTCTTTTGAGAAATAACAATTGATTATGTGTTAGATTTCTTATCTCAACATCATATTTTTCAGCGATTTCCAACATTATCTGCTCACTATAAGAGAGCTCGCTATCCCCTTTGGAGTTTATGATTACTTTGGGTAAACCAGAAGTAATGGCAAATAAATTGTCTATATCTTGTAACGTTGCGATATCGATTCTGCGAATTTTATTAGAGCCCGCGACAAGTGATATATATTGTTGAGAAATACTGTCTTTTGAGTGTCCGATTATCCAACATTCGTCAATCTTTAACTTTGTCGCTTTTACATCTACATGGATGTGCCCTAAAGATGGAAAGTACAGCTCTTCCACAACGCTATTATAGGATCTATAAGTTAAGTGGTTAGCAATACTTTTGGATTGTATAGGTACGAGCGACACAACTAATGTGTGAGGTCCAATGTTGATATCAGGGAAGGATTCACAGAGATTCAGTATAGTGGCAGGCTTCTGATTCCCGATAATTTTCTCTAATTCATTATCTTCGACAAATCTTATAAAACTTGAATGAGAGCGACCTTCAGAGGGCTTGCCAATAATGAAGTAACTGGCTTCTTTGAAGTTCCAATTACAAAGATCTATTTTGGCTTGAGCAATATAATGAGCAAGTTTGTTTTTCATTCCATACTCTTCCGGAATTAGAACAAAAACTTGTTTTTTCTTTACAATATCGGCTTTAAGTTCAATAAGTTCATCCCATATTTGCTGTTCAGTAACACTATGGGCTTTCGCTGATGCATCTGTAAGAAAAGTCAGTTCAGAAGCATCGTAAGCACAATCAGTCATCGCTAAAGCCATTTCTTCAAACGAGATTAGCTCATGAAACTCATGGCAAGGTGTGAACCCTTCCATAGCGTGCTGGTGCGAAAACATTGGCTTTGTTTGCGATAGGGCTTCTGCTACCTTTATTTTCAGGCCTGTTGAAAATTCCATAGGAATAATCGCAGCGTGAATCCCATCATAAAATTCGTCAATGCTATCTACATATCCAACGGTCTTGAAAAAAGGATTGTCTTGAACTTCTATTTCATTACAAATAGAACCGGCTATTTCAATAGTTAAAGGTGCGCAGTATTTTTTGAAAATAGGTGTCGCGCGTTCTATAAACCTTAGAATATTGACCCTATTAATATTATTATTTGCACCAATAAAGCCAAGTTTTACCCCGTTCTCAAAACTAGGCAAAGAAGACTCTCTTCTGTCGTCAATGTGAAGAAGCGTGGAAACTTTAGCTTTTGTTCCCATATTCTTGAAATCAATTTCTTCTTCTTCTTTAATCGCCCATACCAAATCAGCTCTATCTAATGCGGTTAGTTCTTGATCTTCGGTGGTGTGGAAAAACTCTTTGCCTATGCCTTGGCTAGCTAACAGTTCTCGTCTGCCACTGAACTTGTCGTGGGTATCAAGAACCTTGTAGGTTTTATCAGGAGCAAGCTCTAGAGCCTTGCTAAGCCATGTATAATTGACTATGCAAACATCATACTCGCGAGCGGAAAACGTTTTAGATAAATGGTTTTCTAATGCCCAGTCCCACCATTCATCTATTTGATGGTCATCTCCTTCTTTTGGCCAGTCATGTAAAGGCTTAGAAGGCCAAATATGATCAACAATATCCCATTGTTCGTTCATTTTTTTGCGAGTCTCTACAGGAGTATAGTCTCGCCAATCACCTTCACTAGCGTAGTGAACGTAATGAATTTCAAAGCCTAACGATTGGAGTTTGGAACAAACGCTGAAAATTCGTTTTCTATTGCCATAGTTCAATGGCCAAGTGGGAGTAGGGGCGACTACTAGAGCTCTTAATGTTTTACTGTGTTCCATCTTCAATTCCTTCAAGTCCATCGAAGCCTGCAAGAGTCAAAATAGTATTCGCATAAATGGCTGAAAGTTGCCATTGAAATTGGCCAGCGTCATCAGTCATGTAATACAACCCTTGAATGTTGCGGTATCTAGGAGGAAGGCTACACAGATAATCTTTAATATTAGTTAATTGGTCTGGAAGGTTTTTCTCTGCATCAACTGCATTCATCATAAAGTCGGATGCTGCTTGCCAGGCAGAGCGGCGTCTGAACCAATCCCTTGTTAAACGTTTTTTTTCAACAAGATGGTCGACACTGGCTTTGGGGTTATAGACTTCTATGTATTCGCTTTGTTTCACAAAGTTTATTATTTCACTTTCTTCGTTTGATAATAAAACTTGGCCCCCGCCTTTCCGGCCTAAGTTTGTACTAAAGCCGCCAGCTTCTTCCAATACTTTTTTAGAGAATGAGATATTAGCACCAGCAAACCACTCATGATCCCCTGCTATTCGTAGTTCGCCCCCCCAATCAACCACTGAGACATTCCCGACAAGAGCATCACCCAGCCAAGAGGGGCGAGGAATTTCCCATATTGGCGCAATTCGTCCGCCAACTACCCCAACATTATCGAAACTTTTAAAGGCATTAAATACTTCCTCTACCCATACAGGGGATGCTATGGCGTCGTCGTCTAAGTATGATATATGTTGAGACTTAGCAAGCTTGTAACCAACATTGCGAGCATTAGAAAGGCCTGGCGTTTTTTCGAATACGTAAGTTAAGTTCTTAATTGGTTCAAACTCTCTTTTTGCCAGCGCGCCTTCGCCTGTTTCAGCATTTGGCGTGTTATCAATGATAAGTATTTCAAACTTATCATCATCTAGAGTTTGCCGAGTAAGACTATTGACAGCCTTTTTCAAAACTTCGTATCGATTATATGTACAGATAACAACCGAAATAAGTGGCATGTTATAAAACCTCCAACTGATGGAAGGCAATACCTAGCTTTCTATTGTCAGAAGATTCTGGCTTAACTTCTGAAGGTGAAAATAGATGAGGAATAAACAAGCTTATTAACGTATCTTGAACTCTTGAACTTACGGGCAAAGAAGCGACTATCTCTATACCTTCATTTCGTTTCTCAAAGTCATAGCTTATCAAGTCACCATCAACATACAATTTAATTGAGTTAAGGATTTCAGGCTTGATCGCATTAACAATAGAGATACGTAAAGTTTTTTCTTCCGTTCTATCAATAGGGACGTGAAAATTGTTTAATCGCTCTGGGCCCGTCCAACGATAATAGCCACCACCACCGTACGATTCCGCCTCGTAAAAGTTATCGCCTACGGGAACTACATCGTTAGCATCAATGACTACTCTTGGCAGTTTACTTCTAGTTATCAATGTAACTTCTGGTAAGTTGAAAAATAATTCACTTTCGTAAACTGCTTTTTCAAGTTTCGCAATGTAAGCGCTTTGACTTTTAGAAACCATGAACATTTCCGCAATTTTTTCTAGTAAATATTCAGCTCTCTCTTCCGAACGTATCGACGAAAATTCGTCTTTCATTCCATTGAAAATTTGATCTTTATCAGTCATTTCGTTTCAACTTCCAAATTATTGCTAGTTATAGTTATCAGATGCATGAGTATTCTGTAATAAAATGACTGTTACGTCTATGCCTCTGTATTATCTTCTGCTTTAAACTGGCCAGTCTAAGCCTTATACTGCTTATGGAAAAGTAATCGTTAATGTAAAATTGTAAAGGCACTATCAATGAGAAAAGGAATAATACTAGCTGGCGGATCTGGCACACGTTTACATCCGTTAACTAAAGTGGTGAGTAAGCAGCTTATGCCTGTTTACGACAAGCCTATGATTTTTTATCCGTTAACTACGTTAATGATGTCGGGTATTCGTGATGTACTTATTATCACCACGCCAGAAGAGCAGCAACGTTTTATCGACCTTATTGGTGACGGTTCTGCGTTAGGCATGAATATCCAATACGCGGTACAACCATCGCCCGACGGCCTAGCGCAAGCTTTCCTTATTGGTGAACAGTTCATTGGAAATGACAGTTGTTCGTTAGTGTTGGGAGACAATATTTATTACGGCCACGATTTAAAGCTTTCGCTGCAAAATGCATATAAGCAAGAGCACGGTGCTACCGTATTTGGCTACCACGTAAACGACCCAGAGCGTTACGGTGTAGTGGAATTCGACGATAATTGGAACGCGCTTTCAATTGAAGAAAAGCCTGCCGTTGCTAAATCTAACTATGCGGTTACTGGCCTATATTATTACGATAATCGCGTTGTCGATTTCGCAAAAGAAGTTAAGCCTTCTCATCGTGGTGAACTAGAAATAACCGACCTTAATAATCTTTATCTGCAAGACGGCAGCTTGAAGGTTGAATTAATGGGCCGAGGCTCAGCTTGGTTAGACACAGGTACGCTTGATTCATTGTTAGATGCTGCAAACTTTGTTGCTGCAATAGAAAAACGTCAAGGCTTGAAAGTATGCTGCCCTGAAGAAGTCGCTTTTAGAATGGGCTATATAGATGCAGAGCAGCTTGAAAAATTAGCGGCACCGCTGAAGAAAAGCGGGTACGGTGATTATTTACTTAAAGTAATTAACGACCGAGTAAAAATCTAGCCTAAAATCGGCTTTCCAAAGGTGGCAATGCCACCTTTCTTCTTATCTAATTTGCCAGTTTGTACGGAAAGTAAATGCAAGTAATTAAAACAGACATCCCAGACGTGAAAATCATTGAGCCAAAAGTATTTGGCGACGAACGTGGTTTCTTTCTTGAAACCTTTCGCACCGACTGGTTTAAAAAAGAATGTGCAGAC
>TARA_B110000211_G_C14093327_1_pt1 | contig 19029 bp, 13 predicted proteins | sample TARA_B110000211 | Tara Oceans TARA_B110000211 (sample SAMEA4397516) | marine metagenome | biome: Polar Biome; feature: [DCM] deep chlorophyll maximum layer (ENVO:01000326); material: water (ENVO:00002006), including particulate matter (ENVO:01000060) such as... | depth 30 m
CCGATGGTTTGCGGTGTTATTATCCAGTGAAGAGTCGAGTGAAGGTCCGAGTAAAGATGAAAGTAACAACGAAAGTAATGGCTAATCAGCACTAATTAAAACCGGCTTGAACAACACCGAAAGTTAAACATTTAAAGGGGGAATTTAATTCCCTTTTTTTGTGAGCGAAAACTACACGCAAAACCTATTGCGTTTCATCTTAGTGTTGCTTGTAAATAAACCTTATTAAAAGTGTCGAATTAGCTTTCTTTACATATTTTTCGCTGAGGCCTGCTGATTTGTACTGGTGGTTTTTATTAGCAGCATTAAACAATTCTTCAGCTATTTTGCTGCGTTGTAAGTTGGCGGTACATAAAAACAAAATGTTCATTAGTGGCTATCCCTCATAGCAAACAGTCCTCATGAAAAATCACCCGTTCTCATGCGAACTAGCATATCCATCACTTCATTAGCATTAATATTTAGCTGCTCAAATGGTGACTTTCCTTGCAAGGGCGCTTGGTTTAGTCATTCATTACATGCCCGTACATCACATTTAAATTGCTTCATCAGTTTCTTATATATCAAAATGCTCAACTTTTAAATGTTCAAGTTCGGCTAAATTAGTATGTTTTCTACAGAGAATTTGGCGTTTTGATTCGACATAAATTTGAGCTTTTAAGTAGTGATGATCTATATCAACACTAAAGCATAAAATCTATTTGCTGTCTAACTCATAATGAGACATACTATTTCAACTCGAATGGAAAATGTCAATAGAATTAGAATTATCGAATGGACGAATTCAGTTTTGCACAGAAGCAACGCCTAGCTTATATCGACTTTAAGCTCTATTTCACTGGCATGGTAACTCGCAGTGAAATAGTAAGCCATTTCGAATTAGGCCTAGCCGCAGCAACCAGAGATTTAAAGTTCTACAAAGACAATGCGCCTGAGAATATGGCGTATAACAATGTAGAAAAAAAGTACTTCATTACAACGCAATTCAAGCCCATATTTAAACATGATGCTCGCCGCACGCTTATTAAGTTAGCCAATAACATTAGCGATGGCTTTGACTCAATTGGTGATACTTCATTCCCTATTGAATCACCAAGCCCGTTGAACGTGCCTGATATTGATATTATCGCTAAGCTATCACAAGCGATTATCAACCAAAAGCCTATTGGCGTTATATATACGTCTTTAAGCAGCGGCTCGGGCGCAAGAGAGTTGGTGCCGCATTCAATTGTAGATAACGGCTTACGTTGGCATTTAAGAGCGTATGATCGCAAATCAAAATCATTTAGAGACTTTGTGTTAACGCGCATTACCAAAGTTACAATTCTCGCACAGACACTATCCCCAAAAGAAGATAAGTTAGAAGATCATCAATGGATGCGTATGGTGCCGTTACAGATTATTCCACATCCAAATAACGTTAAGCACCCAACAGCCATTAAGCTCGATTTTGGTATGGAAAAAGGCATGTTAGAAGTTAACGTGCGTGCCGCAATGGCGGGTTATTTGTTAAGACGTTGGAACGTGGATTGTTCTGAAAGTGCTTCACTTTCAGGCCCAGAATATCAGCTTTATTTACAAAACAGTCAAACATTATACGGTGCAGAAAATCTCGCTATTGCACCAGGTTATCAGCAAACTTAAATATATAAATTTTGGGAATAAATCATGGCAGAAATAGATATATCGGACGTATTAAACTTAGCCCTTAAAAATTTACCAAGCAAAGACATACAACAAGCGATGCTAGATGAAGTGAAACAACGTATGGAAAGTGGCGAGAGTGAAGAGCTCGCAATCCACAACGTTTTTGGCAATAACTCACCGCTTAACAAAGCACATTAGTGCTAATCAATATTATTGGAATACAAATGGATCATAGCGCACATAACAAACTTATCTCTTTTATCTGGTCAATTGCTGACGATTGTCTGCGTGACGTATACGTGCGTGGTAAATACCGTGACGTAATTTTACCTATGGTAGTGTTACGCCGTTTAGATACGTTGCTAGAGCCCACTAAACAAGCGGTACTTGATGAAGTTAAATTCCAAGTTGAGGAAATGGAAGCAACAGAGCTTGATGATGCGCCTTTAATTGATGCCGCAGGATATGTGTTTTACAACACTTCGAAATGGACATTAACCAGCATTAAAGAAACTGCGACCAATAACCGCCAAATCATCTTGGCGAATATTGAAGAGTACTTAAACGGCTTCAGCGCCAATGTTAAAGAAATTATCGAATGTTTTAACCTTAAGGCGCAATTTCAGCACATGGCGGGTAAAGACGTATTGCTTGATGTATTAGAGAAATTTGTTTCTCCGTATATCAACTTAACGCCTAACGAGGTTGAAGATCCTGAAGGTAACAAACTACCAGCCTTAAGTAATTTAGGCATGGGTTATGTGTTTGAAGAGCTCATTCGTAAATTTAATGAAGACAACAACGAAGAAGCTGGTGAGCACTTTACCCCACGTGAAGTAATTGAGTTAATGACACACCTTGTATTCGACCCAATTAAATCAGACCTACCGCTAACATTGACTGTATACGATCCAGCCTGTGGTAGTGGCGGTATGCTTACCGAAACGCAAAACTTTATTAATGAAAAATACCCAGTAGAAAACACCACCCGCGATATTAATTTATACGGTAAAGAGATCAACGACGAAACCTACGCTATTTGTAAGTCAGACATGATGATCAAAGGTAATGATCCTAAAAACATCAAAGTAGGTTCAACACTTTCTACTGATGAATTTGCCGGCCAACGATTTGATTTTTGTTTATCTAACCCGCCATACGGTAAAAGCTGGGCAAGTGAGCAAAAGCATATTAAAGAAGGCTCAGATGTTATCGACTCACGCTTTCAAGTGGTACTGAAAGATTACTGGGGAAATTTACCAAAAGAAGGCTTTGTTGACGCCACGCCACGTTCATCTGATGGCCAATTGCTGTTCTTAATGGAAATGGTCAGTAAAATGAAGTCAACAGACACCAGTCCGTTAGGCTCTCGTATTGCCTCTGTTCATAATGGATCAAGTTTATTTACTGGTGATGCTGGCTCTGGCGAAAGTAATATCCGCCGTTACATTATCGAAAACGATATGCTAGATGCCATAGTGCAATTACCCAATAACTTGTTCTACAACACGGGTATCACTACCTATATTTGGCTATTAAACAATAATAAACCACAAGAGCGTCAAGGTAAGGTACAGCTTATTGATGCCAGCTTGTTATTTAGAAAACTGCGTAAAAACTTAGGCAATAAAAACTGTGAGTTCTCGCCAGAGCATATTACTGAAATTAGCCAAACGTATCTTGATGCAGCTAGTGTTGAGCGCCAACTAACGCAAGATAAAGATCCAACAGGCATTGCCGCTAAAGTGTTCAATAATGATGATTTTGGTTATTACAAGGTAAACATTGAACGCCCAGACAGACGTAGCGCTCAATTTAAAGACGACCTTATTGCACCACTGCGTTTTGATAAAACCCTTCGCGAGCCAATGGAGCACCTGTTTGCAGAATATGGCGATAAGGTTTATCAAGCAGACTTTTTTACCGCTAACGATAAAGCTAAAGAGAAAGAAATCATTGCTTGGTGTGAAGACAACGACATTAGTTTAAACGCTAAAGCGAAAGCCAAGTTGCTTTCAAACGATACTTGGCTCAATGGTAAATTACTTGTTGAACTTGCAAACAAGCTCGCTGAAACCATTACCACAGAATATAACGATTACAACCTGTTTAAAGCCGATGTTGAAGCTCACTTTAAAGAAGTATCAGCTGATGTATTAGCCGACATTAAGGCCAATAAACGCAAAGCTTTTTACACCACAGTCATTAATGCCATGAGTTGGTACGACGAAAATGCCGAAAAAGTCATTAAGAAAGTGGTTAAATTTAAGCAAGATAAACTGGATGAGTTATTACATCACTTAGGTTGCGAGCAAACTGGCTCTTTATCTGAGGTGATGGCTGACTTTGGCTATTACTCAACGGGAATTAAAAACGAATTCACCACTTACGAGTCAAATTCTGATTTACGTGATGCTGAATCTGTACCGCTAACTTATAACAAAGGTAGTGATAGCGAGAACTCTGAAATCCAGCAGTATTTCCTTGATGAAGTTCAGCCACATGTAAGTGAAGCTTGGATAAACCTGGATAGCACCAAAATTGGTTATGAAATTAGCTTCAATAAATACTTCTACCAACACAAACCACTGCGTCCAATGGATGAAGTCGCAACCGATATCATCAACCTTGAGCAAAAAGCCGAAGGTTTAATAGCGGACATTCTTGGTGTTGATTTGGCTAAGGTGCAAGGAGAGTAACTATGGCAGAGTTAGCTGCAATGCCTAAATATGAGGTATATAAAGATTCTGGGGTAGATTGGCTTGGTGAGGCCCCTAATCATTGGGACTTACTGGCAAACAAACATATCTTTAAGTTGAAGAAAAAACAAGTAGGTAAGCGTTCTAGCGAATATGACCTTTTATCTTTAACGTTAAAAGGCATTATTAAGCGTGATATGGAAAACCCAGAGGGGAAATTTCCTGCTGAATTTGATACTTACCAAGAAGTAAAAAAAGGTGATTTTGTTTTTTGCCTTTTTGACGTAGAAGAAACACCGAGAACTGTAGGACTTTCTGCATTTGATGGCATGATTACCGGTGCTTACACAGTATTTGAACCTAAGCCTGACTTTGATAAAAACTTTTTATATTACTTTTACTTAAACTTAGATAGTAAAAAGAGATTAAGACCTCTATATCGTGGTTTAAGGAATACAATACCTAAGGAATCTTTTTTAGGGTTTAAAACGTTTGTTCCACCACTAACTGAACAAACCGCCATAGCTAACTTCCTCGATAAAAAAACAGCACAAATTGATCAAGCAATTGCCATTAAAGAAAAGCAAATTGAGCTGTTAAAAGAGCGCAAGCAAATCACCATCCAACAAGCGGTTACTCAAGGCTTGAACCCAAATGCACCAATGAAAGACTCTGGTGTCGATTGGATTGGTGAAATTCCTGAATACTGGGAATTTTCAAAGTTGAAATACTATATTGAAATTTTACCTGGCTATGCGTTTAAAAGTGAACTCTATTCAACAAAAGCTACAGGTGTTAGGTTGCTTAGAGGTATTAATGTATCGCCTAGTTACACAAAATGGAATGAAGTTGTTTATTGGCCTGAAAATAAAGTAAAAGGGTTAGAAAAGTACTTTCTAGAAGAAGGTGATTTAGTAATTGCAATGGATAGGCCTTGGGTATCAAAAGGAATAAGAGTTACTGAAATAAAAAAAGATGATTTACCTTGCTTGCTTTTACAGCGAGTGGGCAGAATCCGAGGGAATAAAAATGCTTTAACGGCTTATATAAAGCTTTTACTTTCAACGAATCTATTCCTTGATTACTTTGGCCCGATGCTTACAGGTATAAGTGTTCCTCATATAAGTTCAGATCAAATAGAAGGTTTCTGTGCTCCAATCCCATCAGTTGAAGAACAAGAAAAAATACTAGAATACCTTCATATTCAAACTGAAAAACATGATGAAGGTATCTCATCAACACAGCAACAAATTGAAAAACTCAAAGAATACAAAAACACACTAATTAACAGTGCAGTAACAGGGAAGATAAAGGTAATTTAGGATGAAGGAACTTGTTTTTAATATAGCGGATATTTTTAACAGTAAAACAACGGGGGGGTGCCTTTCTCAATATGAGGCAACTTCATTCCATATCCCTGCTTATCAGCGTGGCTATAAATGGGCGACAGGGCCTAATGGCGCTGTTACTGTTTTACTGAATGACTTATGGCATGCATTTGAAAAACAAGAAGACGAATATTACCTGCAATACATCACTGTAAAACCATTACAGTTAGCGGATGACTGCCACTATTTAGAAGTAATTGACGGACAGCAAAGGCTCACGACTTTATCTATTTTATTGTCAGTGTTGAATTTATTACAGGTAGATACAGACGACTCTGGCAATATAGCCTGTAAGAAGCTCGATTATGCGATAAGAGCTAACTTCTTTGATGAGTTTATTTATTCGCAAGAAAAGCTCGCAGAAGTTGTAGACACCAACTGGGATGAATTTATTGCGGAGGATCGTGAACGGTTAGATCGCCAAGATATTTATTACTTATATGGAGCAGTGAAAGAGTGCGATAGCTTTTTTGTAGATAAAAGCAAATTATTACATGACTTTAAGGCTTACTTATTTAAACACGTTAAGCTCATTGTGAATTCAGTTGAACAACATATTGTCAGTGAAACCGTTTTTAAAAACTTAAACAGCAATAAAGTACCGCTATCAGAAGTTGAACTTATCAAGGCCTTGTTTATAACCCGAGTTGGTCGTGACAAAGTGAAAAGCTCCGACAGCCATTTCCGTGAAGTAATGGAAGTCAGGCTTGGCTTAAGTCGAACATGGGAAGATATTCAACAATGGGCACAAAGTAACGCCATTACCAGTTTCTATTTTGATGATAAAGGCTCTTCTTTACACGAGTTACTTAAACTAACTGCACTGGTGATGGGGGCAAAGCAAACCGAACTAGTTGGCTCTCAATTAGGTAGTCACTCGCTTTTTAATTTCTTTTCTCAACAGCAAAGCAATCAAAATGGTTTTGAATACTTAATTTCAACTCAAGAGCGTTTAAAGGATTGGTTTGATACAGACGAAATATATCACCTCATTGGTTTCTGTCGTTTTGCTAAAAACAGTGAATATAAGCGATTAAGCTTTTTAAAAGAATGTTTAGAATTACCAACTAAAACAGAGTTAACCTCATTTTTGCGGAAAAAGAAGTCTGAATTACTTTTTGGAAAAAATGCTGAAAGTGATGATAAAGAAGCTTTAGTCAAAAATTTAAAGTATGGCGATGATGATAAGCAAATTCATGCGGTACTATTAGCGTTAAGTGTTTTCCCTAAAAATGTTATTAGGCGGTTCGACTTTGACTCATTTAAACGACAAGACTGGTCGTTAGAGCATGTTTTTCCGCAAACACCTGAAGGAAAAGGTCATGTTTTAACTGATAATGAAAAACAAAATATTAAGCATATTTTGGCTAATGACAGGGAAGCAAGAGAAGCTATTGAATTATTGCTAAAACAAGCGTCTCGAACTACAGATGAACAAAAAGTGTATGTAGATGCCATACGTAAAACAGGTACGTTAGATAATATCGGTAATATGTGTTTATTAACTGGTGGAGCAAACAGTGCGTTAGGTTGCCTATTTTTTGATGGTAAAAGACAAAAAATTCTAGAGCTTATTCAACGAGGTAACTTTGTTCCCAAACACACTTTTGATGTTTTTGCGAAGATGATTACTGGCTTAGATGTTGATTTAAAGCAGTGGTCGAAAAAAGATATTGATGCGCATGCACAATATGTAGCCAGTACAATCTTAAACGATATTAAGGATGATGCGTAATGAGAGCAGGTAAATATAATTATCAGGCTTTGTTTGTTAACAGGTATGTTGAACAACTCATTATTCCAGAGATACAACGCGATTATGTGTGGCAAAAGCCTCAAGTAGTTGGGTTGCTTTCATCTATTGCTGAGGACTTTACACGATTTCAACATGCTGATATCCCAGTACTTAGCTCAAATGTTGATAGCACCGATTCAAAGCATCTTAACGCCGATTTCGCTGATTTTTATCGCCAACGAAACCATTCCTCTAATATAGGTTTTATCTATGCCTATAGCGACCAGCAATATGATGGTCGTTACTTTTTAATTGATGGCCAACAACGCATAACCACTTTGTATTTAGTATTGCTATTACTTGCAGTAAGAACCGGTAATGCAGCCGACTTTGAAAAGAAGTATTGCATTAAAGGCATGCCAAAGCTCGATTATCGAGTTCGAGATTCTGCTTGCAGTTTTATTCGACAGTTAGTTTCATTTGTTCTAACCAAGCACTGTGCTGACATAACAGATGAGATAAAAGAACAGTCTTGGTATTTAAATAGTTATGAAAATGACATTACCGTTAAAAACATAATTAATAACCTTGAAGAGATTACTAATTGGTTAGATGAAAAAGAATTAAACGAGTCTGAATTTTACCTATATCTAAATGATTTTACTGAGTTTTGGTATTTTGACACTAACATTAGTGCCCAAGGTGAAAACCTATATATTTATCTTAATGCTCGTGGCGAGCAAATGCAGGGTAATGAAAACCTAAAAGCAGAGCTTTTAAGCGCTTTAGAAACGACAGAAAGTAAAAATGAAATGGGTGCTGAATGGGAAAACTGGCAAGACTTTTTCTGGCGAATGAAGGCACAAGGTGTCCGCTTTCCTAAAGGAGCTAAGCTCAATGCCGATAAGGGGTTTAATGAGTTTTTAAATTGTGTAGCTGGGCTTAATATCTATTTAGAAGATGAAGCTAATACCTGGATAGATAAACAAAAAGCCTTAAAGCCCTCACAGAGCATGTTAACCCAAGTACTCTCATTAGATCTTATAGCTAAGTATATAAAGGCGTTAACATATATTGCTGATAGCCAGAAACTGTTATCAGAAACATACAGCAACACCGAATGGGTTGATAAATATTTGTATGAGTTTTGGTCAATACTGAATACAACGACTACTGCGTGGGTTATTGATTACAATTACGACCGCTTTTCTACTGAACGACGAAAAATGGTGTTTGTGTGGAGCGTATTACACTGGATAGATTCTGCTTTGAGCTCTGACAAAGAGCTTAGTGCGCATCAAATATTTCGAGGTGTACGTCAATTTTACCTTAGGTATAAAAATAATGTTCGTTCAGTTACTGGTAATAACGGTATAAAGAACTCTGTTAAAAGTTTACTTGATACTGGTTATATTTCAGTGAAGGCTGATGATGAAGAATATAAAAAAGAGCGTTGGCTTGCGCATATCAGTGAGACGGAAGGCTGGGAAAGTTTAGAGTCTATGCTTTGGCAGATTGAAGATCACCCATTTAATGTGGATGGTTCAGATGTTGGCTTAATTAATAGTAGTCACTTAATTAATTTTGAAGAAAAAATTACGCTCGAAAAATTAACCAAGATTAAAGATACCTTTTATAACTGTTTTCCTGCTGATAAATCTTCTGATAGCAGTAAGTTTCCTGAAGTTCTAAGTTTACTTTTACACTATGGACAATTTTGGAGACGAAAATCTCCATATTATTACGAAAATTATCAATTTAATGATTGGAGAAATATTGTTCGCTCACGGACTCCACACTTATCGGGCATTGAATTTAATGTGCTCTTTAATGAGTTAATGGAGTCTGGTTGGTCAGTTGAACAATTGTTAGCTGAAAAAAGAAAGCGTTACGTTGCAGAAGCAGATGATGGATTGTTGAGTCAGTTAATTTGGTATAACAATAACTTAAAAGAAAGCATGTGGGGGCAAGGCCCTTATATTGCACTGTGTGAATACTATACAGAGAATAAGAAAGACCAAGTTTTCGATGAACGTAAACCATTCCTGAATACAAAAGGCGACTTTAAAGGCGGAAGCCCACGTGAGTTATATACATTACTACCAGAAGATAAAAGGAGTACTTAATGGTTAGTAAAACAAACGAACAAGCATTAGAAGCCGCGATTGAGAAACATTTAACAGGCACTTGCTTAGAAGATTTAAAATCAGGAGTGCAGGAAGCCGCACCTGCCTATAACAATGCTCTGTATAAGCTTGGCTACCCTGCCGATTTTGATATGCATTATGCCATAGATACTAAGTTCTTTTGGCAGTTTCTACAAAACACTCAAGAGCAAGAGCTAGAAAAGCTTAAGAAAAATAGCCCCAATGACTGGGAGCGTAAAGTACTTGAGCGTTTTGATAGACTGATCAAAAAACATGGCATTTTGCATTTGCTAAAAAAAGGCTTAAGTGTTGAAGATGCGCACTTAAACCTGATGTATCCAGCACCATTAGCTAGCAGTAGTGATTCTGTTAAACAGAACTTTAATGCCAATATATTCAGTTCAACGCGCCAATTAAGGTATTCAAAAACTAATCCGTTACAAGAAATTGATATGGTGCTGTTTATCAATGGTATTCCGCTGATAACACTAGAGCTGAAAAATGCATGGACCGGCCAAAATGCGCGTTACCATGGGCAAAAGCAGTATCGTAATGATAGAGATACCTCTCAGTCGTTATTGCAGTTTGGTCGTTGTTTAGTGCATATGGCTGTTGATACTGATGAAGTGTATATGACCACCAAGTTAGCAGGGAAAAGCACCTTCTTTTTACCGTTTAACAAAGGTAATAATCATGGTCAGGGCAACCCACCTAACATGTATGGCCACAAGACTAGTTACTTATGGGAAGAGGTCTTTTCTAAAGCGAGTCTTGCTAACATCATCCAGCACTTTGTTCGTTTAGATGGTAGTAGCAAAGATGACTTGAAGAAACGCACCTTGTTTTTTCCTCGTTATCACCAGATGGATGTTGTTCGCCGCTTAATTGATCATGCTTCAACTAACGGTGTTGGTCACACTTATTTAATTCAGCACTCTGCCGGTTCTGGTAAATCAAACTCTATTACTTGGGCTGCCTATCAGTTAATAGAAACGTATCCTGCTACTGCTGATATTCAAGGTAGTAAAGGTGTTGAACAACCGTTATTTGACTCAGTAATCGTGGTTACTGATAGACGATTACTTGATAAACAACTTAGAGATAACATTAAAGAATTCTCAGAAGTTAAGAATATTGTTGCCCCTGCATTTAAATCATCAGAACTGAAATCTGCCTTGGAAAATGGCAAGAAAATAATCATTACCACTATTCAAAAATTCCCATTTATTATTGATGGCATCAGTGATTTAAGTGATAAACGTTTTGCTGTGATTATTGATGAGGCACATAGCTCTCAGTCTGGCTCTGCACACGACAATATGAACAGAGCGATGGGGAAAACTGAAGTAGAGGAAGCTGAAGATGCGCAAGATAAAGTACTGCAAGCGATGCGCTCACGCAAAATGCGAGGTAATGCTTCATATTTAGCCTTTACTGCAACCCCTAAAAACAGCACCTTAGAAAAGTTTGGTCAAAAACAAGAAGACGGTAGTTTTAAGCCATTTCATTTATATTCAATGAAACAAGCCATTGAAGAAGGCTTTATTCTTGATGTTATTGCCAATTACACCACCTATAAAAGTTATTACGAGATAGAGAAGTCGATTCAAGACAATCCTGAATTTGATACTAAAAAGGCGCAAAAACGCTTACGTGCCTACGTTGAAACCAGCCAACAGACCATAGATACCAAAGCTGAAATTATGCTTGAGCATTTTATTCCGCATGTAGTAAATACCAAAAAGCTACGTGGTAAAGCCAAAGGTATGGTTGTTACACAAAATATTGTAACCGCTATTCGTTATTACAAAGCATTAAAGCGAGTGATAGAAGCCCAAGGTAGTCCATTTAAAATAGCGATAGCATTTTCAGGCACCAAAGAAGTTGATGGCATTGAGTATACTGAAGCTGAAATGAATGGTTTTGCCGAGAGTGAAACAAAAGATAAGTTTGATACTGATGAGTATCGCTTGTTGGTTGTGGCCAATAAATACTTAACGGGTTTTGATCAGCCAAAGCTCTGCGCTATGTACGTAGATAAAAAGTTAGCGAGCGTGCTTTGTGTACAAACATTATCACGCTTAAATCGCTCTGCACCTAAGCTTGGTAAAAAGACTGAGGACTTATTTGTACTTGATTTCTTTAATAGTGTTGATGAAATAAAAACGGCATTTGACCCATTTTATACTTCAACGACTTTATCTGAAGCAACTGATGTAAATGTATTACATGAGCTAAAAGATGCGATGGATGATATTGGCGTTTATGAATGGTACGAAGTTGAAGATTTTGTTAAGCGCTACTTTGATAATGAAGATGCACAAACCTTAAGCCCAATAATTGATACTGCGGCAAACCGATTTAATTTTGAATTAGAACTAGAAGATGACGATAAAGTCGATTTTAAGATCAAAGCTAAACAATTTGTGAAAATTTACGGGCAAATGGCTTCAATCATGCCTTATGAAATTGTTGCGTGGGAAAAGTTATTTTGGTTCCTTAAGTTCTTAATTCCAAAATTAATTGTTAAAGATCCTGATTCAGAAAAGCTTGATGCATTATTAGATTCCGTTGATTTAAGCTCTTACGGGTTACAGCGTGTAAAACTAAACTACGGCATTGGCTTAGATGATGGGGAAACTGAGTTAGACCCACAAAACCCAAACCCTCGCGGTGCTCATGGTGGTGATGATGAAAAAGATCCACTAGACGAAATCATTAAAAACTTTAACGAAAGATGGTTTCAAGGCTGGAGTGCAACACCTGAAGAGCAAAAAGTTAAGTTTATAAACATTGCTGAAAGTGTGAAAAGTCACCCTGATTTTGAAGCGAAATACCAAAACAACCCTGATCCACATAACCGAGAGTTAGCGTTTGAAAAAATGCTTAAAGAAGTGATGCTAGCAAGACGTAAAGATGAGCTAGAGCTGTATAAGTTATTTGCTGGAGACAGTGCATTTAAAGCATCTTGGACACAGAGCATGCAGCGAAGTGTTGGGTTGTAAGTTATTACTCATAAAAGGAAAATATTTATTATGCCGTTTGAATATCAAAAAAATGCAGCTAATTCCAAAATTCTGCAAGCAAAAAAGCAACCAGGCTTATCGAAAGATATAACACTTGATTTTAGCTCTATTCACATTCGTGTTTATAAAAGTGAAGGGTATCAAGGTTACTTTAACTGCTCACTTGCTATACCTTCATACCAAGACGACGAAGGCTACGTATTTGAATTTCCTTTTAGTGATGTTAATGAGTCAAAATTGACGGATATTGAACAAGAAGCTGATTCTGATAGTTTAATAGAGGGGATAGAGTTCGGAGAATCATTTGAAAGTAATTATCGATATGATGTTCAATTACATGAGCATAGTTTTGATAGTGTTATCAACGCTATGGTTTGCAAATTTGAAGATAAAATTGAACAAGGCAGACGAATACTTAGCTTCAACCTTTCTATTAAAGGTACTCCGTTTAATGGTTATGTATTAATTGACGAAGACTTTTACAATTGTAATTAGATTTCATATTTGACCTAGGTATTTTTACAGCCGATTAGCAACCACAATAAATTATGGTAACAATTAATAAGGATAGTTAAGTGACTGCTACAGTTAACATAAATAAAGGTGCATTTTTTGAAATGGTTATGGCAGCTTTTGAAGCCTATGCAGTGAAACACCATGGCAAACATATAGTAGCACTTGAAACTCATGCCCAGTTATGGGGAAAAGTGAATAAAACTCTCCCTTTTAAATGTTCTGTAGATCATTTTTCTATTGACAGTTCAGCTAAGCAAGAAAGAGGCGGAGTAACTCCTGAACCACTGTCTTTAACAATTAAAAAAGATATTGCTCAAGCTTTTGGTGAAGACTTCAGCCACTTAGGAACCTATCATACACACCCCTATTTAAGAAAAACAGAAGTTGCAACAACTAACTGTATTCGAAGAGAAAAATTGTATGATTTTTCCGCTGGTGATCATTTGTGTGAGGTAGGTGAAGCAAGCATTACTGTTGGTAAAAAATTGTACTCTGTTGCTCTTGTTATGACGATTTATGCCGCAGAAAAAGCAGATGACCGAAAAGATGGCCCAATAGATGCTGGTCTTGTTGAGTTTTCACTAGGGAACGTTAAACTTTGGTTGAAAGCGCAAGTATATCAACATATTGAAACAGAAACATTGACCGAAGCTGACTGGAGAAAAATGGATATATATAAACTGATATCGCACAAAAAACTCCCCTCAGAGGCAGAGATGGTGCCATTGCCAATCGAGACAGATTTACAGTGTGATATAGACTTTTTTATGGAAAAATTTGGCCGGTTAAAGATAAGTTCGCGTAAATCAGAGTATGAAAGTAGTGAAACGGCTGAGAGCCGCTGGTTTACATATTAGTTATTTAAGTTAAGGACGTTAAAATGTTTAATAAAGCATTGTTTAGTAAATTTTTAGACTTTTTCATTGATAATGAAGTGCAGCTTAAAAAGCAAGGTATTGCTATTGGTAGTTACTTTCTTGAGTTGTTATTTAAGTTTGAAGACAAGGCTAGCAAGATAGCTTTTACATATGAACTAATTAACGAGCTTGAGAGCTTTCAAGGTTTAACTTATGAGGTAACAGCTACGCAAATTGTTATAGGTGAAGCTGAAAATGCTATTGAATTATCATATCCTTTCAATGAACTACCACAATTAAAGCAAGTAATCTTCCCCGCCTTGGATGAGATGTTTGAAGCCAACTCTTACGGAAGTAGATCTGGTGATGCAGTACCTTTATTGATTGGTTTATATATGTTGCAGCAGCGCATTAAAGCTTTAAAAGCGTTTGACTGGGATGTTTACCATCAAGACTCAGCTCCATATGTAGATTTGGTGTCAACATCCGATGTTAATGGGCTAGAACACTTAATCGAGGAAGCCGAAGAGTTTGTTGAAGGTTATCTTGACGGTGAAGGTGAATATTTCCCTGATGCGGCGCATGAGGCATTATCTGGAGACTATGATAATTGGCAACTAGATGATCACAGAGACCTAGCTGAAATGTTAGGCGATACAGAGTTATTATCTCAAGTAGATGAACTAAAGAAAGTTATTCAATTATTTCATAAAATCTCGGAAGATTATTGTAATTTTCATAAGTTCTCTTACGAGTTATATCAAGATAGATTAAGCAGCCAAAGATATAAAAATGAGTGTGAAAATGAAGCAAACTAATGATGTCACAGAAACCACACAAAAAACTTATCCTGTAGAAATTTTGGCATCTTTCGAGCTTCAGCTAGCTCATGAGTTTTCTAATATTACCACTCAAAGCTCGGCTGAGTTGATTACAGATGTTTTTGATGATTTGATATTGGAAGTTGAAGGTGGTTTTTCTTCAATGTCTATTGATGTCAGTTATAAAGGCGCTAAGCGAATAAGAAAAGATGGGCTTTACAAGTTTATTGGCAACATTAAACGCTGCTATGAATTTCCGGCACAAGATGTTGACCTTCTTGAAGGAGAGCTCGTTGACGGGACATTTGACAGCCAACTGAATGATATGCAATTGGCTGTAGAGGCTGTATGTGAACAGAGCGGTTATCAGCTTGCTGTCGATAATTTTAATTGGGCTGACGACGAGCTACTTTGTGAAAATTAGATCCTTTCTACAGAATATAAATCAATATAGCTAGCATAATAGGCTTTGCAGATATTGTTACTAAGTGAAAAGCTGATGGGCGTTGCCAATTACGCCCAGCTTTATTAATAACAACTTTTATATTGCTATTGAACAAAGCCAATAGCGCGTGTTGGTAACTCCCCTTTTAAGGCAATTTCTTTTTGAAGGGCTTGGTAAAGCTCAGCATCTGTTGTTATCGCATTAAACTTATGTTGACGTGAAATCAAGGCAAAATCGCCAGGAGTTACTGAGACTAGGTTTGTTAATTGGCATAAATTTAATGTTTTTTTAAGTGATAGCTGTTCGGCACACTCTTCAAACATAGAAATTATTTGGTGATTGGTAAGGTAGTTGAGTTTTACTTTTAAATCGAAGCGACGAATAGAGGCCTCATCAAGATTGTTCATCAAGTTAGTTGAGGCGATGAATATGCCTTGAAATGCTTCCATTTGGGTCAGCATTTCATTAACTGCGGTTATTTCCCAGCTGTGGCTGGCACTTTTTCTATCTTGTAGGAAACTGTCTACTTCATCAAGCATGAGTATAGTGTTTTCTTTAGTTGCTTGTTCAAAGGCTTTTGCTAAATTTTGCTCAGTACCTCCCACGTAGCTAGAGATTAAATCTGAGGCTTTTTGAACCATTATTTTTTTATTCAGTTGTTTGGCTAGGAAGTGACCAAAAGCTGTTTTACCTGTTCCCGGTGGGCCATAAAGACACAAGCGGCCTTCACTATGTGCTTTTAGACCTGCAATAACTTTTTCCATATCTTGATCGGCATTGATATATTTCGTGCTGTATTTGTTGGCACTGTTTGAACCTATAGTTTGTAATTTTTGATGCCCCTGTGCTTTTAGAGTATTATTTATAATTAACTTTAATGCTGATGAGCGTTCGGTTATTTCACTCTGTGGGAGGTTTTTTATTACATGGCTTGCTCTGTTAATAACGGCTGGACTTAGTGCGGAATGCGCAGCTAGCTCTGAGATTGTTTGCTCTGATACTAATTCTCCACATTCGCGTTTAATGATCTGTGTACGGTGTTGCTCAGATGGTATGTCTAATTCAAAAATGAAATCAAAACGGCGTAAAAAAGCAGGGTCTACGCCGTTAATTGAATTAGACACCCAAACAGTGGGTAAACGATTGTTCTCTAAGAAAGAAGTTAACCATGCTTTACTCTCTGTTGCAGTGCTGTTTGAGAGTAATGTGCTGTCACAAAAAATATCCTCAACCTCGTCAATAAATACAATAGATTGATTGTTTTGAATAAAATTTTGACACGCGGTTAGTGCTTTTAACCTAGCTTCACCCGTGCGTACTTTGTCGTTTTCATCAAGTGCTGATATTTCATATAAACTGACGGGGTTCGTTTCTATAGTATTAGCGAGTAATTTTGCTAGCTGTGTTTTACCTGTGCCTGGTGGACCATAAATAAATATATTAACCCCTTGTTTTTCCAACGCTAATACTTGTGCTAAGTAAGGTTGCAGTATGTCTAATTGATGCTGGATATGTGCGTAATCGCCTAGGCACAAAGAAGGAGGAGGCGAAATGATAGCAAATTCTTTAATGATTTCATCAATGGTAAGTTCCTTTGCCACTAATGCATCGGCAAAGCGAGATGAAGCAAATGTTAGCTTTCTATCTATGTGTCTTTCGTCACTTTCAAGCTCAATAATACCGGTAGCTAATAGCTTACTTGATGGTGATAAAAGAAGGGTTGTTTGTTGCTGGGGCTGACAAAATAAAACAGACAAAAGGCTAGTTAACTGGTTGTTTGAGATATTGTTCCCTAATTTATCTGTTATTTCCTCAAGCGCTTTGAAATCTCTGATAAATAGGGTGAAAATTAAGAGTTTTATATCGAGTGAAGATAGAGATAATAGCTTGGTGAGTAGCGTAATATTTTTTATCAGTATTTTGTTATTAATTAAAACAGTATTATCTTTGCTGATTTGATGCCATTGGCTTTTAATATGTTTAATCACTTTGTTTTTTTCATTTTTGGCTACTCGTTCTGATTGCCACTTTTCAAGATTGAGCAAATGAATAAATTCTGCGCTGAAAAATTCTAATTCCTCAATCACTGATTTTAGTGTGACCAATTCGATAGCAGCTTGTAATACCCAACGCTTTAAAAGCGGCTCAGAGGCTTCTTTGACTAGTTTGAAATTATTATTAAAGTTAATTTTATGCGACATATTGACTCCTTATTAATCACAATGGGAGTATCGCTCACCATTGCGACAAAATGTGTCGCTATGTGCGTGTGATAAAAATAATAAGGGAAATTTTTACTTTAACCTATTTAAGGTACTTCATTATTGGCTAACGACGATTTAACCTTTTCTAGCACACGATATTTAAGGTTTTTTGGGCTAATAATTTTAATATTATGAAGCTGGCTTTGTAGCCAATTTTCAAGCTCTAAGGTGTGGGGAAGTTTGACATCAACATGTGACCAAGTACTGTCAATAGGGGTTATATATTGCTTGTGTGACAGGACACTTTCATTCAGCAAGTCCTTTACATAACCTTTAACCTCCATAGATAAGCAAATATCATCACCATTTAGTGAGACTGCTGCTGAGTTTTTGTCTACATAAGCTTGCAAGTTGAAGTTATGCACAAAGGTGTGAGTTGAGGGCTCTACTGCTTTTAGTCGATGTACTAATAGGTTCCTTATATTGTTAAAGCCGTCGTACTGACAAACTAGGACTAACTTATAATCTCGTACCAAAATACCTAGCGGTTTTATCAGGTAACTTTTTGGGTTTTCATGGTATTTAATTAACAGCATATTGCTGCTAAGCAAAGCCTCGAAAATTTTATCAATAAAGGATTGGTTAACATTGCTAGGTACAATTTTCAGTGCTTGTGGTACAGAGAGAACTAAATTTGGTAGCTTATTTAGTGCACCGTCTTTTGCTAATACTTGATGAGACTTTTTAAATAAAGAATTAAGTTTTTCAAAAGTTTGGCTAGGTAAGTACTGCTTTAAATGCTCTTCTACTAATTTTAAAGAAAGTGCTTCCTCTATGCTAATTGAAGGAATAAAGTGATGGGCAGAGTCAAGTGCAAACGACCATTTGTTACCCTCGGGGGATTCACCAAAAGTTAAATCAAACACATCAGTTAGTTTCATCAAGTCTCTTTCAACCGTACGTTTACTTACCGGAAATTCATCTTTGATTTTATCGTAAAGGTCTGTTGTTAATATGTATTTATGCTGAACGGGAATATGTTTTAACATGGTTAAAATGCGGGTGATGGCATCTTTTGATTTTGCTGGCACGTGTAGAGTCTCAAATAAGTACTGCCCATAAATATCATTATAACTAGCGACGCATTTTGTCGCAACAGCCTGGTGGAAGGTAGTAAATATATCGGTTAATAAGTTCAGTGTTAAAAAACTAATGAATAAAACTAAAATGGATAAATAACTTGTCGTTAAATTAGAGTATGTTGAATCAAAGTTGGTCATTATCAATAACTTTAACTTCTTACGAAATTTACTAATGATTTTTTGAATCAGAAACAAGTTACTTTAGAGCGGTTTTGAACGCTATTTACGAAGAATTAGATGAATATGATATTCAATTAACTCAAGCAGGTATCTTAAGGATTTGTAAATTGAATGGTGGTGAATACTACCGAATAATAGTGGATTTTCTTGGTATTGACTTGGGTAGTATTAATATCAGCTATATTACTTCTTACATTTTCTGACACTTATTATGCTTTAACT
>TARA_B110000211_G_scaffold234589_1_pt1 | contig 18876 bp, 21 predicted proteins | sample TARA_B110000211 | Tara Oceans TARA_B110000211 (sample SAMEA4397516) | marine metagenome | biome: Polar Biome; feature: [DCM] deep chlorophyll maximum layer (ENVO:01000326); material: water (ENVO:00002006), including particulate matter (ENVO:01000060) such as... | depth 30 m
GCATTACATCGCGCACAATGTTTGCATTTGTGACATTGATGACATTCAGTGCATTCAGCGGTTGGCACATGGGAAAACCAAATGAAAGCTGCACTGATGCATGCGTCGGTATCAGTGGCCTGTGCTCAAATTCGTCGATCGAACGTATGAATGCAATAAATACAGAGGCACGCGCTGCATCGGTGTGGGCTGGGCTTTTGCTTGAGTGTAACGACACACAGGCCGATCGTGCTAATCACAAAGATCTTCCAAGTTTTTACCATGGAGATTGCAGATTCTCTGAGATATCTTCATCGACATGCAATGCATCGTATGTCACAGCAGAACGGATTTGCTGCTGTTCGAACAGCACTAGCGTCAGCACTAGCGTCAGCACTAGCGCCAGCACTCAGGGTTGTCCGATAGAACCGGAGGATTGTTTAATTGGAACAACTCTGCACAATGGCAGATGTGAATCGGTTCGTTTATTGAATGACTCGACATTGTATGACGCAGTGGAACAAGCGATCGAAGATGAAGATAGTCATATCGGACTGTGGGATGTGAGTGCAGTGACTAACATGGCTGGTTTATTTGCGAATGCAACATTGTTCAATGGGGATATCAGTATGTGGAACACGAGCTCAGTGATGAACATGAGTTACATGTTTGCACTTACTGGTGCCTTCAATAGGGACATCAGTATGTGGGACACGAGTGGCGTGATGGATATGCAATTCATGTTTGCAGTCACGGGTGCGTTCAATCAGGACATCAGCGTGTGGGACACCAGCGCCGTCACCAATATGAATCACATGTTTTACGGTGCAAAAGCATTCAATATGGACATCAGTGGTTGGAACACGAGTGCAGTGAGACATATGAATCACATGTTTTTCAATGCGATTATATTCAATCAGGATATCAGTAGGTGGAACACAGGCTCTGTGATGGACATGAGTTACATGTTTTTTAAGGCAGAGTTATTCAATCTCAACATCAGTGCATGGAATACCAGCTCGGTGACAGACATGAGTTACATGTTTTGTAATGCCGTTGAGTTCAACGAGGACATTGGTGCATGGGACACTAGTGCCGTCACAAATATGTCTTACATGTTCTATAACGCACTCTCATTCAATACGCCCATCGGTGGTTGGAAGACAAGCTCTTCGAAAGACATGACTGGAATGTTCTACAGGGCTTCTATATTTAACCAGAACATTGGTTCATGGGACACTAGCAATGTTGTCAACATGAGCGGCATGTTTCAGGATGCATTTCAGTTCAACAGAAGTATCACTTCATGGAACACAAGTGCTGTGACTGAAATGATTAACATGTTTTGGTATGCAAGAGAATTCAATCAGGATATCAGTATCTGGGACGTCAGCTCTGTAAATAACACGATTCAAGTACAAAATGCTTTTGAAGGAAGCTCGTACACCTACGCATATCCAGGTTCCACGGTGGAGCCGCCACTTTCAGCATCTCCGTCGGCATCACCGTCGGTATCGCCGTCGGTATCGCCGTCGGTATCGCCGATAGGATCGCTGACTGCATCACCGACGGGATCGCCGACCGCATCGCCGACTGCATCACCGACTGGATCAACAACAGCATCGGTATCACCGACGGGATCGCCGACCGCATCACCGATAGCATCGCCGATAGCATCGCCGATAGCATCACCGATAGCATCACCGATAGCATCACCGATAGCATCACCGAGTCCATCACCGAGTCCATCACCGAGTCCATCACCGATAGCATCACCAATAGCATCGCCGAGTCCATCACCGAGTCCATCGCCAACGAAGTCCCCGAAAGTGTCACCGAGAGAAATATTGATACAAATATTCATTAGTATTTCTTTCACTGCCATTATATTCATACTATTTGTTTGTATTTGCATTTTTATTTGCCGATGACGTCACATTTACAAAAGGAGTTGGAATATGTAGAGACAATATGTACAATGATCAGAAACTTCGAACCCATCGAGCCGGCGACTCATCTGAGTAGACTTCAGTTTGAAATGATGAGATTTATGTTGAGTAAACTGAGTCAAGAGGTGGTACCGCAGAAATTATCTCACTCAGCACAAATTTCAATATTCACAGACTTCTCAAAGTTGAAACTCGGTATGAATTGCACTTTCGATGAAGTCAAAAGTCTACTGAGCGAGTTAGTATTTTAAAAATAAATATAAATATGGTGGGCCAATGTATGGTTTGTTTGAGTGAACATGGTGAACTTTGGAGCTCCTGTGCACCAGGGACATGCCATAATTTAATGATACACCCTAGGTGTTACGCAGAGTTAAGGAGTAAAAGTATCGACTTAACATGTCCAATATGCGACAATCCATATGCCATAACGGTCGTTCGTTCAAAGTTATGGATGGTTCCATACGTGCGTTCCTGGTCCACGATTGGGGCTGTGGTGGCGTATAGCATATGTGGAGCAGTGTTAGTGTTGGGAATAACAGCAGTCGGACTACACAGATTGGAATATATTAGCTTTTGCTTGTGCGCGGCGTTTGCTCTTATATTCATTACGTTCTTGGTTGTGTGTCATAATATACACAAAGCATTTGGGGTGCATAAAGTAGACATCTACACTTCAGGTAATGGTAGAAAGTACCGACTTCTGAATTAGTATAATTCTCTGTATAAAAGTGTTCATATTTGCAATGATAAAACGATGTCGTCCTGCCCAAAACACAATATTACACACTTCACTGTTAACTACATTCCTCAACATCCAGACATAGTATGCACTTGCTCGTTTTCAGGTGACAATCCTGAGATAAAAGTGCCAAACAGACGGACACCGTACGCACTACAACACCCAGATCTACTCCGCGATGACCAGTGCATGTGCGAATATGTGAAGTCCACATCTACAGTGGGTGACCCACTGGGTGACCAAGTGGATGCCCGAGTGAGACAGTTATTTAATAAAATCGTCATGTGGAGGATTAAGTTGACCGAATATACTGAAGATCATGCAAATTACAGGGGCGAAATATTTGATGAATACAACAAAGGCCTTAGTCAAGCAATTCATTCATTTATGGAAGCAACTGAACGTGATGAGTATATAAAGATGTATTTAAGCCAAGATACGTTTACATGGGACAATTATGTAGAGATGAAACGTAGTAGAGCTATAGCTAGGCGCCGCGCGGGTACTCCATAGTTCACAAGTGGGTGTAGCAGTGATCGCGGATCACCGGTCCGCCGCCGGTCCGCACGCTCCAAAATCTCTCCACGGTAAAAAAAAGTTAAAAGTAAAAAAACTGGTGGAATTACTCTTAGTGTGTAATAATGGAAGACGAAATATCTAAGTTACTCGATGTGTCTCGGACTGATCGACAGGATCCACGAGGGGACCGACACAGGTGGACGTATCTTCAAGTTCGCGCGAGTATGTCTGGACGATTTGATCCAAGGTGGACAGATGAGTGCGGTATAATGACTACAAAGAAAGAAGTGAAGTTTGCACTGATGTCTGTGGGCACGTACGATAAATTTGTGCACAATAAATATAATCTTCTTTCTCGCAAACTTGGTTTTCGGAAGGTATCGACGTATCGAGATACGATGCTGTCGATCATGGGCAATAGCGGATTGGAGCGTAGTGTGATTCTAAGCGAGCCGATAATTGCGAAAAAAGTGGATAAGATCTAGTTAATATCGTAATTGGCGACACGCATCGCTGACGCACGCTCGCTGCTCGTCACTAGAAAAAGTAGGAATTACCTCCAGGAAGTAGGGCAACACAGTTTCAGTGAAATTGACCTCCTGATAAAGCAACGTTTTCACAAGTGTTGCACATAGAAGTAGAACCATCAATGGTCGTGCATTATGAAGGCCCCAAAAGTTATTCTTGCAAAGGCATTCAAAAGCGTGTCTACTGCCATAAACTAAACCAATGAATCGCATCGTGACACGAAAATCGTGCTGAGTAAGAAGGTATTTCATCAAGGGTATCCAACTGCTTGGTTGAGCGACAGAGAATAATTCATGAATTTGCACACACGCACGTAATCCTTTTGCCGATAATGTAGTCAGTATTCCCGCTTTGTACAATGATAAAGTTTGTTGAGTAATTGCTTTCACTGCTTTCACACTTCGTCTTTGGGGTTTTGTGATGGGTTCTATGATGTGTTTCAATAATTCTTGCAGCTTTTGTTTGTCTGCTAAGCGCTCTTCAAAAGCGTTTAATTCGGTTGCATCGAGTTTCTGCAGGTGTTTTAAGAAGTGTTTGGTTTGGCAGTTCATCCATCTGTCCCACTTGTCTTGACAGCTGGACGTCATTGTAACTACTTTTGTAACTACGTTTGTAACTACGTTTGTAAGTAATGGTTTATAGTCATTTCTGTGAAGTAAGATAAGACTTTGAGTGCTTCATTTCTTTCGATGTGTAGAGCACGGATACGCTGATCAATGACACATAGAACAGATTGTTGATAGGTGATAATTTCATTTAGTTGGTTTTGTTGGTCATGTAGCCATAGTGTTTTCTCTAATCTTTTTCCGTGAGGATACGCACCAATTTGTGATCCCCAGGATAGTGGCATATTTGGCTCCCAGGGAATCTGGACCATTTGATTAGTGTTTGGAGAATGATCCCAGTATTCTTGCATTGTAAAAATAAGCGACAAGTGGTGTTCGCGGAGTCGAGTGTGCGGAAGAAGCGTTGTGGACATGCAGCGCAAGCGCCAGTGGATGTTTACGCCCAAAGTGACTTTGCATATCACGCGACGGTTCGTTGGTTGCCGGACGAAGAGTCGCACTTTGTTGCACGTCATCTTAGTGTTTGTGCGATCGATTCATCAACTGGTGAATTGTTCGCGGATCTGAATGTGTTGGGATCAAAAGCAATTGATGGTCGATCATTCGGGACGTGCATCAAAGACGAACGACTAAGGCCGGGACTCGAAGTAGAGTTTATTGTACGAGTTGTCGGCGACGTCATGTGTTCGGAGAACTCGAAAAAGATACGCATTGGTACAAAGGATATGTCTACGGTTGGACTGAACAGCGCTGCGTTACTGGCAGACGATGGAGTGTCACTACGTTGCCTCCTGAAATCGTCGAGAATGTTGTATGGAACATGGGAGGCAAAGTATCATGTTGGTGTTTTACGTGTTATGTACACACATGGATTGGGACTTTCGTCCATTCCCCGCCTTACTTCAGGAGGGAATCATGTTGCACGGCGTGATGTACTGTGCTGCAACAACGTGATGAGATCGATTCTACGTTTTGCTGCTGGATATTGCACACCGACGAACGCGGAACTAACGTGGGCAAAGAGGACATGTCAAGTGGATGATAGGGGAAGATGTTTACAGGCTGCACTTCGGACTGGAATTGATCCGAATATGGGCTCATTACTTTACACAGCAGTGGAAGCGAGAAATATTGATGCTACGAAACTGCTGATATCGAGGGGTGTTTCCATCACATCAGCGACATTTGCACTCTCTATACACACTGGCACTGTTGAGATTGTCAATGTATTAATACATGCAGGCGCAGATGTGAATGTCCGGACTGGAAAACGGCAACGAACGCCACTGATGATCGCCCTTAGAGGAGGAAATTACGCGAAAGTAATCGCTCTGATTCAGGGTGGTGCTGATATTGACAAACCCGGTTCGAAAACAAACTGTGCTTATGGCCGCACAGCACTCATGTACGCAGTCCGAAGACTAAACAAAACCTGCATACGAACATTGATTGCTGCTGGGGCAAATGTAAATCTCTCTCCAGTTCCGAATTGTGTCACTCCGCTTATACTTGCGACACTCCGAGGTGACCTGGGCATCTGCACAATGTTACAAAGCGCAGGGGCACATATAAACACAGCAATGCAAAATGGAATGACCCCTCTATACACAGCAGCTGAAATCGGCCATGATTCAATTTTGCGATTCTACATCAAATGCAATGCGCAGCTAAATAAGGCAACGAATACCGGAATGACCCCACTTTATGTCGCGACTAAGGTGGGCAACACTCAAATCGTTAAGCTACTGTGCGAAGCTGGGGCAAATGTCAACAAGACCACACATGTCAACAATTTTACACCACTATATATTGCTATACACAATCGAAATATACAGATGATGAAGATATTGATCTCCAATGGAGCAAAGGTGAATACAATTTTTGAACCCTGTGGAACAACTCCTCTCATACAGGCAGTCCATACTCGAGACGTCGAGGCTGTAGAGTTACTTTTGCACTCGGGCGCCGACAAAGCTATCGCAAACTCACATGGGAAGAATGCAATTATTATTGCTCGGAATCAAAAATGCCCCGATATTATACATTTGCTCCAACCAAAAATATATTTGACTATTTAAATTTATTTTCCACATATTAAAGACGCGGTGTCATCTGTATTACCGTCAAGGATGCACACCAGCAATTTGTCTATATCTCCGTCAGTCAGATGTTGCAAGAGAGGACGCAATCCCTCTACTACGTCAGGTTGTTTGTCAGCCGGATGTGACAAGAGAAGAGACAATCCGTCTACTATCCCACGTTGTTTCTTAGTCAATCCTGCTCTTAACATTGTTGTTAGTTCCTCCAAGTCAGAAGTTCCATCCGCCATGATATTATGACTATAATCACTGAGCCTTTATAGCCACACACTTCTCATTTATATATAATAAAAAGCTGCTTCGGTGTCTCTATGACACTGTCTATCCACAGTGGGTGATTATTGAATACACTTAGACGGCTGAACTCAGCTGAGTCAGCTGAAGGAATGATCCGATTGACATCACTTGAACGGAATGGACGTCGATGTACAAGAGACATGAGGGGTGCGAGGTTTCCAACTCGCTGACAATCAGGTTGTTTTGATAACTGTGCAATCCTCCATTGTATATTTGTCGCTTTAAATAGCCGACAAAGTACCCAACCAGAACTGTAGATCCAAATCATCTCGCGAAACCCGCAAATTTTCGAGGAAAGAGATTATGTATAAGGAGACTCACGTTTCGTCGCAAGACGTACGAAGTCGGAAGGCGAGTTCGTCGCAGACCACAAAAATCCGAGCGCCGCGTGATCGTTGCGCGTTTGGGCGGTGCGAGTTACATAGTAGTACTGTGCGTTCCACAGATAACAATATGACTATATAAGTACGCCACGGGCCTACGAACGTAGAAGTCCTCACGTAGTGTTCACGTAGTGTTCACGCCGTGTTTAGAGGTGTGCTCTCCGCTGGTAGCAAAGCTTGGAGCGTCCGTATGTTCGCCTGAAGCTTCCGTATTGTCTTTCCACGGACTTCGGTGAAGAAACGCTGACGTTCAAGTTCACGTTGCAATGTTGGGTCCACGTAATACGTAAACGGAAGAACGTCATCGGTTGAATCCCAAAGATCAGCGCGGCAACACGGGCACGCGACAACCCCATGCAGTGCGCAGTCGATATTGCACTTGTTGTGCATCTTGTGGCCACAGCTAAAGGTAACAATGGGAGATGTCGAGTCCGACTCGAGTTCCTCCTGGCACACAGGGCATTTCTCAGTTTGGGACATAGCGATATGCCTCGAGTTCAGGATTTCCGAATGTCTCGATTCTTAACTTAAATTCCTCTTCTTCACGTTTTTTTTTTTCAGCGAGACGGATTTTTTTTCTAGCTATCGCTTCCAGTGCTGTTTTTTCTGAATGGCAGTTCGCACACAGAGATTGTAAATTGCATTCATCATTTGACCCCCCATCACAGAGTGGCTGAATATGATCACACTCCCAACGCATGTCTCGCAATATCTCTTTACAAAGTTGACATATACCAGAATCGCGCCAGTATATAGAATTTTTTACTCGTTGACTCACAGATCTTTTCATTTTTATTTACTTACTTACATTCGGAGCCAGGAATAATCCTTCATTACCGACGGTGCTGCCAGCCTTCTCACCATCTGTTCTTGTGGTGCTCCCACAAAGTGCTCTGATTCACCAACTCTTTTCATGAAGTCAAAATGGTACCCTCCCGTATTTATTAAGTTTATATCGATTTTCTTTCCATAATTTACACGCCGCCGGTTGCTAAATACAAGGCTTGTGTGCTTTTGTTTCACGTACACATTCGTATTATAACCCATATTATTAAGAATATTAATAATGACCATTGTATCCATCTGAGCATCGAACCAGAACGATGCGATATCCGGATCCGGAGGGGTCCTTGATACACGTTCGTGAGGTAAAAAATCATAACGAACAGAATGAATCTTTTTTTGTATCTCTATAACGTTTGATATAGACAATGGTGGTTTTGTTTGTTGTTGTATGTTAAGTTGCTTTCCATAGATCTCCAGATATTTTTGATCTAGTGGGAGTTGATCATACAGTTGAGCAAAAAACGCGTGCCACCCACAGTACCCATCACCTTTAACTTTAACTTTTAAAATATCATGTCTGACGTTATCGAAAAAGTTTGTGACGTTTCTTTCTTCCACACCATTATTACCGAATATGTCATCGCAAAATGTATCTAATTGTAATTTTCCAACTTCTTGTATCGCCAGTATATCTGGAAATTCGTCTTGTATAAACTTATCTTGTAGTTGTTTTGTATAAGCAATTTGTTGTGGTTGTGTCATATTAAGAACAGGCATCGGGGCCTTAATACTGTCATGTTGTACATTCCAGGTCATTACTTTTAAGTTTGTTTCGAAAATCGTGGAAACGGGGTAATGATCAGACAAAGAAACGGGGGACAGGGGTTTTAAAACATCCTGTAATGTGTGTACCGTTACACTTTGACCTTCGTGGTTTTTTTTGGTTACAATATGATCAAGAACACGTCGTGATCCCTGTAATGTATTAACAGTGTTCCCAATTGTATGCATACCTCGTAATGCGTTAGGATCATATTCATTAAAATCACCCATTAAGATAATTTCATCAATCGTGCGGTCGACCCGGGCGAGTTCTGTTTCAATGAGAACAGTAAGTTTATCTGGTTCGATATTTTGTAGTGTTCCTTTGGTATGTGGACAATGTATGGAAAAAACTGCGATGCGTTTACCCGTCCTACGATCTCTGAGTATTGTGCCAATAATTCCGCGTCCATTTTCGGTGAGATCAGATTTAATTATGTCCTGGTCTATTTTCTCGAAACGAAGAGTATTCCACCAAATCGTCGCTACTTTAAACGGTGGAATATCTATAACTTGTGCAGTGTTTGTTATAGATACACTACAGGTGACATCACTTGTTGATAAGGAATGCGGCAAGTCGTCCGACGAATGATCGTCGTCCGACGAATGATCGTCGTCCGACGAATGATCGTCGTCGGACGACTGATAAAACGCTATCGTATGAAAAAACGCTATCCACTCATCCACAGTTAATGTTCCATTGTCTTCAAGCACCCTTTCAAACCTAAAGGCGGGTAATTCAAATTTCATTGCAACCTGTAATTCCTTCAAACCCAGCATGATGCCCAATTGTATCTCATACCACAATTTACTGACTCCCAATGCGATTGCGATCCCCGTCCCCAAACTATATACATTCTTATCACTTCCGGCGACTAAAATACGAATTGATGGCTTTTGTTTCACCCTCGCTACTAAACCTTCAAATACCTTTTTATTTTTTGTAACTGCCGTTGGATCATTCATGGTGATGATACCTTGCTCCCATTCACCGTGCCCAACGGCATACTCTTTTGGATCATACCGTTCCTCCCGATCTATATTCCATCCTGATTCGGACATCCTTCCGTCCATTAACATCGCCTGTCCCTCCCCTCCGATTTGTCCACTCTCACCGTTATAATTGCCTACATTTGCACCCCATAGTATGATCAAATTCTCAACATCACTTTTTGTGTAGGGGGTCCGAGGAATACGCTCGATTGTCAGTTTTTGTGTAGGGGTCAGACTAATAGTCTCGATTGTCAGTTCCGGCAGCACACCGTCTTCTAACAACAAATGAGTGAGTTTCGTGGAGTTAAATGCCGTCACTTCCTCTGTGAAGCCCGACTTATCCGATTTCATTGCATCAGTTATTTTCTTTTTCAGCTTTATTTTGAAGCCTTTATATGTAAATAGTTTCACGAATGATTTATCGATCATACGAGAAATCGTAGCAACCCATATATAGTGTGGTAAAATGAATAAATCCGGAAGTTTACGGATCAACCCAACTTCCGATTTTGAAAGAAAATATCTACTTATTTCCACACAAAGAGGTTGGTTGATAATTTTATTTTTCATGTTTGATATATTCCCCCCTTTGAAAACGGCATGGAGACAACTCATTCGTCTCTCAGTGTTCTCAGTGTCACGATTCTCAAAGACTTTCATAAGTAATCGTACACAACGTTCTTTTTGCTTCACAGTAGCAATACTATAGTGAAAACGTGTACAAAAATTGAAAAGTTTGATGGTAACATGATCAGGCTCCGTATTCTCCCAGATTTTCCAATCGAAAATTCTTTCCAAGCATAATAGCATATGGTCGGCACTGATAGTGTCTTTATCATCGGACTCCCTCAGGAGAGATAATGGTTTTACAATGTGTTCATATGCAACAGTCAGATTTTTAGTACGATATATTAATTCGAAAACATCATTCCAATCCAGAACAAATGTTTTTTCCTGTAAATTGTAAGTATATATATTAACATAATGTTGTATTGCAGTTACATAATCCACATTACGTCCCTGACCGAGCCATATTGCTGCCCTAAAGGTGGTCTTGTTTTCCGAAACACGAACCTTAGTGATTCTAGGCATACTCGACATCGTGGTATGATGACGATACTCGAAAATCGATGGAGTTATTGGAATATATTCCAATTCAAGTAATTTGTTTAGAATGCTGCAGTCATCCTTGCTATACTGATCATATTGTTTAACACATAGCTGTCTATACCACTGTGTAGCAGTGATACGGTATCCATTCTTGATAAACTCCAATGTGTCTGTGTCCACACTCATGCTCTCCTGTGCTTTCGGGTTCCACTCTTTTTGCAACTTTTTTTGCAGTCCCTTATCGCCTAATAAGATAAACAGGTTTTCACCCATAAGAGCCTTTGGGTACTCCATGGTCTCCATAGCACAATTGAGAAATAATGTGTAATTCTCTATGTTTGGTGAAGTCACAAACACGTTGTACGCCACAATGCATGGCATACATTTATTTTGTTTATCAAGAATAAAAGTCTTCAGAGCCTCAGTCTCAGCCTTAGTGTCTTCTCGTGATACAAACGACACTAATATATAGAATAACACAACTGTTTCTATCTCCGTCATGGCCGATTTTTGTAACCATCTACCAAGATACATTTTCATCCAATTAACATCGCTTTGCTCGAATGCTAATTCCTCCTCACTGACGAAGTAATGACTGAGTCTGTTCCATTCCCTTTTCTGATCTTTCTGATCTTGCACCTTTTTTCTTGCTGCTGCTGTTGCTGCTGCTGTTGCCTCTGCTGCTGCCGCTGCTGTTGCTGCTGCTGCTGCTGCTGTTGCTGCTGCTGTTGCTGTTGCTGCTGCCGCTGCTGTTGCCGCCGCCCCCGGGTTCACGCTCACCAGTTCCACCAGGTCCACCAGTCCCACCGTGTGCACCACTTCTGCCGGGCCCGGGCTTTTTTTCAAAGGGGGAAATGTATCAAAAATGTTTTTGCTTTCATTCAAAAATGATTTTAATTTTTGTAGTGTAGTCTCCTGATACAACGGGGGGTCGTTTAAACGAGTAAGTTTGTAGAATACTGGGTGCGCAAAAGCGCAGTACAACAAAACGAAATATTTCTTTTCGTCTAGAGTATCGTTTTTGATGATGTATTCTTTGATTCTTTCTCGTATTTTGTTGTCGAATTCTGTCAGGATTTGCGATTTTGTTTTTGGCTGACCCCAATATGATCGTTTTATAGGTGTAGGAGTTGTAAATTTGTCATTAGTCACCTTTAGTGTATTCCACTGTACAGCTCCATTTTTGTTTATGGCGGCATCGCCCTGGCGAAGGTATAACCGCCTATATAGCTCGTTCATGTCACGCATCCATATACTTTTTATTGTGTTATCGGTTTTGGCGGTAAAGCACGCTGTGCGATAGACTAGTGCATATAGGAATTCGAGTACTGGAGGCGTTGTCTCAGGCGTTGTCGCAGCTTGCATATTTTAATTGACTGGGTTGTGGCGATTCCCTTTATAGTCAATATCATGGTGATGACAATTCGTGCACAGCATTTGCTGGATGTGTGTGAGGAGTGCGAGAAGTCTTTTGAGCAAGGCAGAGGTCTTCCACGTAAGTATTTGGATGGGAACAGACAGGAGATGTTTGTTTGTGCACTGCTTCGACTGAACTCTGTGACAGAACTGAAGTCTTGGCGCCAAGAGGACTTGGATCGCTTTACGTGCGATGGTTATCTTCGACGTTTGGATAGGTTCAAATTGTGCGTATATTTGTTGGGGAATGGGTGCGCTGAGGAGGACATCATGGTACTGATGGGACACATGCTACGGGATGACTCGGCCGTACGTGGTATTGAATCGCTACTGAAAGGTTACCATAGTCGTAAAAAGGAATTGTGGTATTATGATACGTCAACAGCTGTGTACAAATATTTGGATGGCCGTTTGAAGCAAAGCGGTGGTGACTACAGATTGTTCCTGTGGGAAGAATTTGCGTTCATTCATCGAAGCTGGATAACACTTGGTATGTCGGAGAAGTTTTTCTCACAGTGTGAGGTTCAATGCCCCTATGTTTTTTTCGGTATAGAAAAAGTATAAGTTGGATTAAATTGTGTAGAAAGAAGTTTGGGAATTCTGTGCATGTGTTGATGAATGTTTTTCTGTGTTCATATCCGAGGCTGACAACAAGAATGTGTCCGTAGTAAATACATTGCTCGTCGCTGAGGTGAACAGCGAACTCTCGTTGAATGGCACGTATGATCGCATTTGATTGACTCCTGCATAGTTCGTCGAGTAGAACACGAATAATAATCCAATATTGTACCTGTAGTGTATCATCAATGAAGTATAGTACGGTTTTCAAATGATATGTTACATATGTGTCATTCGGAAATCGTCGGAAGTATTCGATGAGTCGACGTAGGTGTGTCCACGGGAGTTCGGATTGATGGCCTATGCGGTGCCAATCCGTTACAATTTCTTCGACAATTTCCATATTCATGAAAGTTCATGAAAGTATTTATGTTTCAATGCGTTTGTGGCAGTGAGCCGAATGAGTGGGTTATAATGAAGGAGTGATTGAATGATATTCTTGAGAGGGTCATCTTGAATGAGTGCCAGTGAGCATTGAATAGCAGCAGGTCCACCACTCGGTGGTGTCCCGAAGACCATGGCGAAAATACAGACGCCAACTGCATAGCAGTCGACGGCTGACCACTGAATGGGAGGAATAGGACGAGATTTGAATTCAGGAGGGTGATAATCACACTTGCCCTGCATGCGATATTGTGTATCCGTGATTTTGACAGCTTGTCCATAATCGAACAAAAAGATGTTTCCATCGTGAAGTAGAAAATTTTCGAGTGATACGTCACCATGAGCCCAGCCAAGACAATGTAAGTCGGATAGAGATGTTAACATTTGTTTTGCGAATCGACGTATGGAACGTAATGTTTCATTGGATGCAATTCGATCACCAGTTTCATGCCAGCAGGATACGTTGGGGCGGTTGGTGACAAATTGAAAGAGGTCACCGCCATTGCAAAAGGGGAGGGCGATACAAAGTGGAAAAACTCTGTCATCGGTGAGTAGTACACCTTTGTCGTGAAGTTGCAAACACGAAGGAAACGTGTTTTTGCTCTGAGACATGTCGAAAAGAACTTCATATTCAGTTCTCGCGATACGCCTTGTTGTGTGACAGTACATCGTGTCCGTGATGCATTGCGAGTAGTCTTTGACGACGAATCTCTCCTCTATGGAGTGAGGGTTGACGATGTACACATCAGCATGACCAGGTGTGGCCCTTTGTAGAAAAACTTTGGACATGATAAGTACAATGGATATATGGAATTGCATTACTGCGGACCCAGAGCAGATTGCAATGTGTTCTGCGGCGACGCGCAGCTCGCCATCGATGATTCGCTATGTGTGTCAATTGAAGGGAAGTGGTATGATCCAGTATGCAACATGTGCACTAAAATCAGATAGAGCATTTGTTCGAGAAATCGTCAAAACTGGCGGTCGCGCATTAGCACACATTCCGCTCTTCCAAGATGATGACGATATTGTCGGTACAGCGGTTGCGGCGAATGGCATGATGTTGTGCCACGCGTCATCACGCTTGGTCTCTTTGAGGAAGATAGTAGTGGCGGCTTGTAGACAAGACGGCAGATCGATCATTTGGGCAAATCCAATCTTTCGCGACGATTTCGAAGTCATGATGCTGTCAATACAGACTTGGCCACGTGGAATCGAATTTGCATCGAGGGAGCTGAGGTGCAACGAACAGCTTGTTCGCAAGGCACTGTGTTTAGATGGTGGAACATTAAAGTATGTTGATCATCAATTTCGATCGCGGCACGATCTTGTATCCATGGCAATATCTTCGAATGGTGCTGCACTGCAGTATGCGTCAACGACACTACAAGATGACGAGCGACTCGTGAAGTCTGCGGCGTATCTAAAATTCGCGTCAGAAAGATTGCGCAATACTCTGAAGTTTGACAAAAAAGCAATCATCAAAGCACTGTCACAGGGAGAAAATATTTTGAACTTTATTGGGTCATATTTCAATGATGACATTGACATCATCAATATAGGAATACAATACCACACACAAGGGCTACTGAAATGGGCACATGAAACAATACAAAATACAGAATCTCTCGCTTTTCTATGTGTTTCATACGAAGGCCGGGCACTCGAGCATATCGGCGTTTCTCTACGTCACAATCTGCGCATCGCACTCCGAGCTGTTCGCAGTGACCCACATGCACTCCAATTTGTTCCCACCGATTTGCCAAATTATAGAAATGTCGTATTGCAAGCAATGGACACAAAGATTGCAACAAATGTAACCGCACTTCGCCACACTACCATCGAAATGCGATCCGACGTTGTAATCATCAAACGAGCACTAGATTCAGCACGAGGATGGGCAAATGGAGTTCAATCTATCATGTGCGCCGCAGCACCTACCATACATACGAACAAATTCATCGCATTTCGAATCATTACACAACACAAACAAGCAGCACACAAATACATTGATGCTATCACACATAGATCGGTTGTCAACGCTATGAGCGACATGCAAAATATCAAATGTTTGAACCTTCGCCCTGTCTTACGAAACGATGACATCCAACGCACCGTCTACATATTTGTTGGAATACAGTGGCTAGAGGACATGCAGCAGTAGGAGTATCGCATAAATACACCAAAGCATCGCAAACACATGTAGATTTTCACAATCCATTTAATCTCTTCTGAAAATTGATCTTATATCCACCCAGTCAGATGTTGTTCGTAAATGCTCTAATATCGCTTTTCGAATTCGACACCGCTTCGTCCGAATAGCTGGAGGTAGTGCGGACATCAGCAGATAGTTTCTATCAAACAACACAATATTCTGACGAAGAAGTAAGCCGTCTGCGACGATACGAGCGACAACACGAGTAATATTTTTCAAGGAATGATTGCACCGAACCGAAGACATCCACTTCATCTGATACATCGAATGAAGCCCACCCGCGAGCTTATTCAGTTCAAAACGAAGCAATGAACTATTATCATCTAATAAAGATACCCACGAATATGGGTGATAACTTGATGTTAGCTTGTGATACCTTGAGCGTATACACTCCAACACACCGAACGCACTATGACAATCTTCGTACTCACAGTCTTCGATCGTAATCAATGCGGATTTGTGCAGATTTTCCCGCTCACCATTCATTATTTGCATCCACAGAAGTGAAAATATGGAATTTTCATAAGAGACTATTGCATTGTGTCGCAGTGTTACAATGCGGCGACTCTTGATGTTCATCCTCGAAACAGGACATACCCACGACGGAAAACTCGCACGATCACACTTTTCACCACAAATATGATACTCCCCAGATGTTGACTTGTATAAATTATGTCGTATACATTCCCAACTCATGCTTTGACTCTTTTGCCGTAATTGTAACTGATTAATAGCTCTTCACCTTCTTCAATAATATCATTTGTCACCTCGAATATCATACATTCACCCTCGCTCCCATAGTGAAATCTGAAGTTGACATTTGTCTGCCCATAGTTATATATGGGGAACAACTTTTTTTTACCTGGGATGCTCAATTTCCGCAGCCATTTTGCATCCACTTGTTTTCCAAACTTTTCTACTATCTGTGAAGGTGTCATTTGTTTAAGAGTATCCCGTTCGCCAATAAGTTTATTTTGTTGTAGTTGAGCATCGACAAAGGCACGAATTCCTAGCCGAGGATTTTTCCCAGCAGGGTATCGTACTTGTTCAAGTGAAGTCTTTGTAACCCAATATTGAATATGATTTGACACTCCAGTTATGCACCGCACATATTCTGGTACTTCATTGTAATCTTTAGCACATTCGAAGCAAATGTTGCCCGTTAGGATGGTACCGTCCGAAAGAAAAAATTCACCCTCTTTTTCACATCCATAGACACACTTCTCACCATGTTTTTTTTTTATAGGTTTATTATCCACCCTGAACTCTTCATCCGTCGTATTAAACATATATTTCACATAGCATTCAGTGTCAGGTGTGATGATGACATCACCATGTTCTGTTAGTCCGAAATATTCGCTTTGAATTGAATAATCACGTGAATAGTCTGATAAGTCTGGGTACAATAAATTTGTTTCATTGTTATCACTGTCAACCTGTGAAAAAGCGTAGTGATCAATGAACATCTCCTTTGCAGATTGCTGCTCATCTGCAATATTACGGCTGTCGTCGGCGTGCTTTTCCATTAGATGTATAGGTATATGTATCTCCTGCTTGTTATATAGAATCTTTTTTGCAAATACACCGAATCCTTTTTTTTCGACCGTTTTAATGACAATACCACCAATACAGTCTTGCTTAAGCATTGGAAGTTGACCGCCACGGAAGCTACTAGGAACTAAAAATAATACAGGATATGCTAAAGCCAACTCTTGTGTGAGACAATACAGACCAGGTTCAATTGGCTCACTCTTGGTTACAAACTCATTGCCATCGGCATTAACCAAAAAATACTTTTCAGCACCATTGTCCCCCTTTTCTCGTTTTATGGAACATGGTGGATCAAAACTGTTCAGCTTTTCATTCCAGTGTGCCAGGCTGTCCGTTTCTTCGTCTTGCGAAGATTGTGAACCTCGATACAACTGTTTGCGATAACCGTTGTCGTCGTCGTCGGTCTGTTGTTGCTGAGGCCAGTCTTGAGTACGTCGTTGTATAAAATTGAGGACATTGATACTGTTCGGGGAACCGCCGAAGTCAATGGAAGTATCATCGCTGAAGTCAATGGAAGCATCACCGATGGGAGCGGTTGTGTCATCGTCGTCAGAAAATAAGAACGCCTCCCAATCAAAATTATCAATATCTGAAGCAGCAGCCTCGGCGCTAACATTAATAGCTGTATCTGAAGCAGCAGCCTCGGTGCCATCATCTGTCGCTGGAGCAGCAGCAGCCTCGGCGCCATCATCTGTCGCTGGAGCAGCAGCAGCCTCGGCGACAACATCAATACCTGTATCTGAATCGGCGCCAACATCAATAGCTGGAGCAGCAGCAGCAGTGGCCTTCTTGGCCTTCTTGGCCTGCTCGGCAGCAGCGTGAGATTTTAGAGTTCTTTTTGCCTCTTCAATTACTTTGTCTATGTCTAGGGTTGTACTTGTTGTACTTGTTGTACTTGCACCAGGTAATGCGGAGAACAATTCACAACGCTTTTTGATAGCTAAAAGGTCTTCTTTTGTTAAGGACATTTGTGAAGTATCGCAGGAAAGCCTTTATAGAGTAATAAATTTGATGAAAAAGCGATGCAAGCATGGAATTGTAAAGGTTATGTGTAAAAGGTGCACTTTCTCTAAACGAATGTGCAGATGTGGAAGGCGATTAACACGGTGCACGACTTGCAAAATCGGTGGTTCAATTTGCCCATGTGGTTTAAATCGCTATATTTGCAAACTTTGCTCACCGCACCATTTTTGTCTTCACAAAGTAAGAAATGATCTGTGCACCATATGTACTCCACTCGATATCCTCTTAGTTCGAAGTGGATTTTGTTCGTTGTGCGGTGTAACTCGAACTCGTCGTAAAAGTGGTCAGTGTTTCAGTTGCGATCAACGCACAGCAGAGCGCACTGAGCACAAAGTCTTCCGTTTGATAAAGGAATGCGTACCACCGGTATCATCGGAGGACAATGTGGTGACAGGTCACAGTTGCGGGGAGAGGCGTCGGCGAGCGGATCTGAGTTGGGTAGGGAGAGATCGAATTGTGTATGTTGAAATTGACGAAGAATCACACATGAGTCGTCCCGTGGAGTGTGAGGTATCAAAAGTGGATTCAACGAAATGGGGAGTTGCTGAAGATCAACAGTGTTTACACACAGTTTTCATTCGGTTCAACCCGGATAAGCAACGAGGCTCAAGTGAAAACCTGAGAGCGAGATGCGAAGTTCTCGCCAACACAATAAACTATTGGACCAGTGTAGAGATTTGTACGCGAAAAGAGATACCAACTGTTGTGTATCTATACTACGGAGATGCTGGACAAAAGCATATTATAGCGTCAGAAAAAGCTGGGTTTAAGGTGGAAGTTTATGATGACAGTGGGAATGAACGAGAATATAAAAGTTGTTAGTATTCACAAACCGGGGTCGGAATATTTTGAATTTGTTGATACGGAAATGGCAGCGACGCCACTCGCAGCGACGC
>TARA_B110000211_G_scaffold42385_1_pt1 | contig 18824 bp, 18 predicted proteins | sample TARA_B110000211 | Tara Oceans TARA_B110000211 (sample SAMEA4397516) | marine metagenome | biome: Polar Biome; feature: [DCM] deep chlorophyll maximum layer (ENVO:01000326); material: water (ENVO:00002006), including particulate matter (ENVO:01000060) such as... | depth 30 m
CAGTGGGGATAACAGATAGTAAAGTGAGGGGGCAGTTTAGCCCCCTTATTTATTTGATTTTTCTACCTATCTTACTCAGTCTTTTACCCATTATACTCAGTGCCCTTAAATCATTTATGTCTGTGGGATCAGGTACTTTTCCATATCTCTTAATATACTCAGTGTTTGCTAGTGCTCTAACCTCACTAGACAACTTTCGATAGTCACCAATTGTTCTAGCTAATGGACTTGCCTTAGATAATTTACCACTAGACAATTTGCCTTTAATTATTTTGATGCCATCATCAATCTGTTTTCTTATGTATGAATTTACATACTGTTCTTCTGTTAGTTCTTGTTTTATTTTAGTACCAGAACCAAAGTTCCTGTAGTCTAAACGATGTTTTTTCTCTTGCTTTCTAGCCACATCAGTAATAGCAGGAAGAAACTTTCTAATCATTTCATTTTCAAAGTTACGAACAGAAGGTACCTTAGACCTGCTTGACACATCCATTTCTGTGTAGCCTAAGTTAGATATGTACTCACCTTCTTCTGTCTCACCTGTAGTTAAGCTGACACCAAATAATAATTTGACAAATGGTGCTATTCTCTTTTTATTTTCAGTTAAAACGTATTGTTTTTTTGGTAGGGCAGCTTCTGTTGATGGGAGAATTGAAACCCCCCTTGATCGGAAAGGTTTGTCAAAAGCTGTACCAAGACCCCCCCAAAAAGTTAGATCAGAGTCTTTTGTTGACTCTTTGTATTCGGTGCCACGGTAGCCTAAGCCACGTTCTAAATCTATTATCTGACCAAAGGGTACTACCCATGTAGATAAGTAATTACCTAAAGCTTTACCAATAGTTTTACCAGCAGCTTCATCGTCGGTTAAGTCTACGCCTGTAGCTAAGTCGGCCACTTCTTGGATAAGACCTTCACCAACGCCAACACGAATATTAGTTCCAAGGAATGTCTCAGAAAACTCTCTTACATCAAACCAATTATCAAAAGTTTTATCCCTCAGTAACCTCTTAGCACTCTCACCTAAGAACAAGAACTGCCGTATAGGAAACTGGGGGGTAGTATCTATCACAGCACCATCACCCGCCGCCATTTTTTTATAGTCAGAGGGGGCATCATCACTTGTACGGTAGGAGTAAGCTGCGCCAACAGCAGCAAAGCCAAGGATGTTACGTGATACACGTTCTCTATCCATTGCAGTAAAGGTTTCCCCTTTATACGCCTTACCACCAGTTACAATATTCATCATTTTCTTAGTTAGAGGAATAGATGCACCCCCTGCATAGTTCCCCATTATTTCCATGCTGTTAAACATAAATCTTGGGAAAGGTATTACAACTGTTAGGCCATTACGAGTAATAACGTTAGCCGCTTCTCTAAAGACTTTCGTGTCTGGTGCCTTGGCATACGTAACATCCAATGCTTTTCTAGTACTAGACTCAATCATATCTACAAATGATCTACCGTCTTTAGGTTTAAGTCTACTTGAATCATTAAGAAGGTCTTTGAACTCACCTCTATCAATAACATCTATTATATCTACGCCCCACTCACGGTTAGTGAGCCGTTGTAGTTCACCAAGGAATGCCCCACGGCGAACAAGGTGTTCTTGCCAACGGTTTGGTGTGTTAAGAAAGCCTACAACATCTTCTGCTTTTGACATAGCATAATCTCCAACACCGCCCTTACCTCTACCAGAGGATTTCTGTATTTCATTTAGGTTATCAAGTAGATTACTAAATTGATCCAATAATTCTGGTCTATTTAAAATAATGTCAGTGTATTCTTTGGCTTTACTGGGTTGGAACATGTACTTCATATGTCGGAAGCTATCCGTCCAGTTGTTCATATCACCTAGTGATTTTACACCAGCAACTGCACCCTTTTTACCTGCATTAGCCATAGCAGTTTCCATTACATTGCCTAGCCCCTCAAGTGGTGCCCTAATACCAGCAGAGGTAAGGTTACGTGATGCTGTGGCAACTTGAGACACAAGAAGACCACGGCGTATACCCTCTATACGTTGCACACCTTTCATAAATTTGCCTTGGGCTTCTCTTCTAGCTTTTTCTTCTAGTTGTACTCTCTTGGAAGGTTTACCAAGCCTACCCGACATCTGAGAAAATTTACTCAGCACTTCACCTGCTGTACTACCCGAACCCATAACAGCAAGAGTGTAATCTTCAAAGGATAGGTTGTACTTACCTAACATATCTACAAATTCTTCAGGTAGTAAACTTGTGTCACCTTCTTGATTTACTACCGCCTTAAATAAAATGTCCTGTAGTTTTAATGGCTTTCCATTTTTGTCTACTTCCTCAAAGATCTTAGGGTTTCTTTTTCGTATATCAGCAGCTATAGCTATCATAGGATTAATTTTATCAGGAATTAGTGTAGGCATAACCATATCTTCGGAGCCTGTTTGGAGCATAGCAAGTTCATTTATGTATGTTGTCTCAGTACCATCTATATTTTTTTGTTTATTTAGTATCTGTTGTGTTGTTTCTTTACCTGCTTGTCTAACTAACTGTGGGTTTATTACTAGCACACCGTCAACACTATCAGATATTGTTTTACCTGTTATTTCTTCTAAGTCTTTTATGTATCGTTGCTCAAGATCAGGATTTTCCTTTACAATTTTATCTGCTTCTTCTAGTCTGGCTGCAGTGTTAGCTGCTTCAGCAGCCCTAGGATTTGCTAAGCCTTTTGCATTGACAGCCTTTAAAATTCCATCATCACCTTTTGTTTTAATTGCACCAAGGCCCATTTGGAGTACCCCTGTTTTCCAAGACCTAACAATACCACGAGCACCAACTACACCTGCAGCAATTTCTAGTACACTTAATGCACCAAGGCCAACAGAAAATAACTTTTTGTCAGCTTCCCACAGATCACCAGCTGTGCCAAAGCTTTCTGGTAAATCAATTATGCCACTAAGAGTACCATAGAAAGGTGTAAATTCAGAACTATTAACTGTCAAAGCCACCATAGGTAAAGACATACCTGAAGCAATCAATGCTTTAGTCAAGTTAGAACGCATGGGATTTGAGCTAGCTAAAAGAATGTCTACTTCATCTCGTGTTCTCTGTAAAGATTCAAGTTCCCATTCTACAGAGTTCCTATCACGATTAGCTGATGCTTCTTCACCCTCTTCGCCACCTGTCCAACGATCTAAAATACCATTACTAGGATCAAGCCAAAGTGAATCGACTTCCCTACCTGACTTTTTATCTTCATGTGACTTAACTAACTTAGCCAAATCTTCTTCATACTGTTTAGCTACAGAATCATTTCTAGGAGTTTCTGGTTCAGTATTAGGTATTACTTCTTCTGTTTGTTCGTCTAGTGTCCTTGGCACAGACCCATTAGGGTCACTATTATCAGGGACACTTGTGCTTCCTGTCCTACGACCCTTCGGTAAATTATTTAAGATTGCAGCCAAAGGGTCACTGCTATCAGGGGAAGTACCACCCTGTGGTAAATTATTTTTTAAATCTTCTAAGGTTGAAACTGTAGGTGCAGGGGCAGGTGTAACAGGGATAGTATTACTAGGCACTATGCTACTGCTAGAAGGTCTACCTTTCGGTAAACTATTTTTTAAATCTTCTAAGGTTAAAACTTCCATAAACTATTGCCTAACTATATTTATCTTATAATAATAAAAGGAATACTAAAATCATTTGGATTATCAGTATTACTGATATCTCTTCCTGTGTATACCATATGCTGGGATAAACTTGGATCTGTAGGGTCGGTAAATTCAACAACATCTCCTATAGCTAGTGTACTTTTAAAACTTGGCTTTTGTGCATCGGCAAGACTGTTTGCAAAATGAAATTTATCAGGTTTTGGATTATTATTGTTCTGCTTATAAGCAAAGTTTTTTTGAGATAAATTAAGTGCCTCTTCTCTCATAACATCCATAGCATTACTTAACATAATACTAGTTTGGTTCTTAAATTCTGTATCTACAGACATCCGTTGTCCAAAAGTAAGTTGTAAATTTTTAGCTGCCAAAGCTTCGGCAACATTTAACAACATAGTTTGCCCCGAAAATTCTGCTGCAATTTGGCCATCTAACCCAAGTCCTACTTGAACCGACTTAAGAGCCGATATTCTGCCAAGCTTTATATTTGCAAGCCTTTCTGCAGAAGTAAATGCTTCAAAATTGCCACCACTATCTGAATCTTTTTTAGTTTTGTTATACAGGTCAATTTGTCTTTGAGCTTCGGCTACTTCTTGTGGAATCTTAGCCTCTATTAGGTTACGAGTAAGCCGTGTTGCATACTGACCATCCGTTATATCTTTTCTTTCAGTCGGGGGAACATAAGACACGGCTGAAGAAAAAACAGGTTGGGGTACAAGAGTAGAATCAAGGCCATTTGTTATAGCCATCACACCAGAAAGACCATTAGCAGTAAACGTATGTGCATTTGTAACTAAATTTGTCATGCCACCAATTGTAGGCTTTCCATTTGTACCCCCGTATGTTTCTATTTGTTCTTGATTAAAACCTAGTGATACAAGGGTATCTGTAAGAAGGTCTATTTGATCTTGCTTTGCATTTCTCCTAGTAATAGATGATTGTCTATCAAAAGCATCTTGATCTCTTTTAAATGCTTCAGTATCAATTCTTTCTTCACGTTCTTCGTTTATTTTTTTAGTAACGCCAGCAGCCATGCCACCTACAAATGCACCAAAGTTAAACGCCATACTATACTCTCCTAGACATTAAGCCACCCACAGGTGCTTCAGACATTACTTCTTTGTCTTGCTCTAGTAAGTTTTCTACAGCAGGATTATCTTCTACTACATTAGTTTTATTTTTATATTTTTTTATAGCAAGTGTTAAAGAAGAAGGGTCAACCAAATTACTATCATCAAATTTTTCTGTACCAATAACGTACTTAACTTTATTTTCTTCTGCAATAAATATAAGAGTTTCAATCAAGGCAGGGATAACTAAGATACCTACATCAAGAGTGTGCAAACCTTCCATTACAGAAATAGTCTGCATTGAATCTGCAATAACAGCAAGAGGTAAGCCATACTCAATCATATCAAGTAATGTAGGTAGCCTATCAGGATTAAGTAACTTAGGTAAGTAATACTCTACTGCTTCTTTTGGTGTTTTATATTTAGGTTCTGATTGCCAAGGGCGGCTGCCTAATTCAGCAGTCATAGATTGACCAGCTATAGGTGCATCAAACATAGGGCTAAGTTTTTCTGCCATCATGTGTCCTTTGTCTTAGCTCTCTAATTTCAGCAACTAATTCTGCTACTACATCTTTTGCTAAGTCTAATTGTTCTGTACGTTTAGCTAGTATACTGTTAGCCATTAAACCTCTGCGAGATTCTGGTGGTAACTTAACTTTATTTTTATTGGCAATTTTAATTATTGTATTTTTATATGCTGAAATTGCTTGTTTTATACTGCCGCCACTCATGGTACTTTACCCTCCCTCAGTAAAAAGACTTGTTATGAAAGAATCTTTATTTGCAGTTAGTATGCTCATTATCCCTTGTCCAAAAGAAGCCGAACTTTTGGCATCAGCTTGATATTCTTGTGCAGCATATGATGCATCTGCTGAAATTTTAGCCACCGCCACACGATTACCTCTTTCAGAAGCATTGTCTGAAGATGTCCAAGCCCATTCCATTGTGTCTGCTTGTAATTGCCACAAATTATTATAGGCAGTATTAGATATGTCCAATAGAGCATTAGCATTAAGTTCGTTGGCTCTATTGACTGCAGCAGTATCAGCAGTAGCAATTTCTCTGCGCCACACAGCATTATTCTGGTCTATTACTAATCTATTTTGTGCATTGAATTGGTCACGTTGATTAACTAAGTTAGTGTTAAATTGTTCTTGTGCATTAGCTTGACCAGAGTTAAATTGTGCCTGTGCATTTTGTTGAGTAGCATTAAACTGAGATGTTTGTGTAGCTAAATTAGAAAAGAATTGACTAGTTTGATTTTCTGACGTAGCATTAAACTGTGAAGCAGCATTAGTTGCAGCTTGATCTGTGAACAAAGATTGAACACGTTGTTGACCCTTAAACAATTCAGTCTGTTGTTGATTACTCAAGTTAGTCATATCCATTTGTAGGAAAGCCTGAGCATTTTGTACTGCGGCCTGTTGCCTGTTACTTAGGTTAGCCTGATCCATATTAGCTAAGGCAGAAGCATTAGCCATAGTCATAGCTTGTGAGTTAGACAAGTTATTTAAATTCATGGTATTAGCTACACGACTATTCTCTAAAGCAATCTGTTGTTCTGCAGTAAAGTTCATGTTAGCTACGTCAGCAACTCTACCTGCATTTTGTACACGAGCTTGGAATCCTTGGTCAAACTCCATGCCCATAAAGGTGGCACGTTGTTGTGCAGCAAACATAGCAGTCTGTTGTCTGTTACTTAAATTCTGTCCCTCAAAGCTGGCTATAACTTTTGCATCAGCTTGAGCAATAGGTAATGCAGACTCCATAGCAGCCTGTACGATGGCTTGTCCTGCCATGCTGGATGCCCCTAGTCCACGGGCAGCTAACATAGCCGAGGCATTACGCATAGCCCCCGAAGCCCATGCTGGTGTAGCCCCACCCTCAAACTGTGTCATCAGACCTTCTAGTTGACCTACTACAGTAGCCTTGCTAGTAGGCGTAGCTTGGGCAGCTTGAATCTGCTCAGTAAAGGCAGCAGCCTTAGCTGCATTAGCTACACCATCAATTAATTCTCCTGATTGTATCTCACGGGTTACGGGATTATTAAGTAAAGTAGCAGTACCTTGGGCAGCACTTAAGTCTTCAACACTATTCTTAGTAGCTTGGGCAGCAGTAACTTGATCACGAGGGTCCAATGTTCCTTGTGCCGCCTGTGTAGCTTGTAATGCACTGTCAACATTTTGAGATGCTGTAGTAACAGTAGATTGTGTAGCCTGTTGTGCTGCAGGAACTTGTGCTGTAGTTGACCCTGTATACGAAGTTGTAGCACCTTTTATAGTACCAACTTGCCCTGTTCCTTGCGGGATTAATTGTTCATTCGTAACTTGAGTACCCACAGGTATAGAAGTTTGTCCCTGTGCCAATGCAGGGTTAAATATACGTTCTACGGTTTGTTGTTGTATGTTGGCACCTTGCTCTGTGGGTGCTGTAAGTTGAGGAACATTAGATTGAGTTATCTGTCTAGGATCAGCAGGATTTATTACTTCTCCACCTACAGCATACTTTTTAACCATTCCACCTTGTGCCATCTGCATAGCTTTGTATTTGTACGAGTTCATAAGTTCTTGCTTGTCAGGGTTAGCAGATAAGTACTCATTAAAGTTAGTCATATCACCCTGATATCCTAAATTACCTGCAATCTTTTGCATGGCATCAGGTTTAAAGCCTTTGAACTGCATCATTTAAATGTTTCCTTAGATGTATTTATATTCTTATATAGAAGAGTTAACACTATTATACCCAGTCTTAATTTTCTGTCAATACTAAATCGTACTTACGAATCTTTTTTCTTGGCCCAAGCTGTCATGCCCATAAAGCCTACGACAATTCCTGTCTGTGCTAAGAGAAAAGTATTTAAAAAAGCTGAGGCTGTATTCATTCTGTCTATCTCAATAAAAGGTGTGAGCAAAACAAACACAGTTATTATACTAGACCACATAGCTACCCAAGCCATCAGCCTCTGTTGATCATGCATCTTATCTGCATTCTCAATCTGTAGCATACGTTCAGCTTTAGATAGTTCAGCATCAGACACAATACCATCACCATCAGTATCAAACTCATTGTATATTGAATTGATTTCTAGGTGTTTAGGTGTCATTTATTATTTTTAACTTTTTTGCTAAAAGATTCCTGCATCTGTTTTCTTGCTGCTCTTTGTTTTTCTTTTTTTACAGCATCTTTACTTAGTGTGCCATCGCCCATTTCTGTTGGCGAAAGAGAGAACTCAGCAAGGGCCAAAGGAAATGTAGCTTTACTGAGTAACTTACCAATATTTCTTGTAGCCATTTTAAAAAATGTAGTTTTAGTACTGGGTTTTAAACCTGACTTAGCCCGATAGTCTGTAGAAGAAGGTTTATTACCAGCTTGACCGTAAAGTTTTTTAGTCCTATTAGTATTGGGAGTAGGTGTTGGTGGGCGGGTCATGCATTAATTCCTTTATTTATTCTAATGTGCCTTTTAAATAATCAGCAAAGTACCAAAGTCCGATTAATCCCCCTAGTACAATTATAGTAAGGATTACCACCATTGCTATTCTTTCAAGAAATTTACGTTGCTCTTCCATTGCTTTAGCTTTAGCCTTACGAAGTTTGCCTTCAGCCCTTAAAATTTCATCCCAAGTATTCATTCCGTATTTCATTCTAATATGAACCATAAGTTCATACCTTTGTTTTTCAATTTGTTTCTTGGCAAGTACTGCTTGTGTAGCTATGGATTCTATGTTACCTGATCCTTTGAGCATACGAGTGATAACACCTGCATTCTCTGCATCATCTGCTGTGGCTGCAATCTCTGAGGTAGCTGACATCCATCGGGACATATCACTACTCATTTGTTCTAGTTCACGACCTGCAGCAAAACCTTTCTGTATCATGGAAAATGCTTTACTTGCGGTAGATATGGCTAAGCCAATGCTTACAGGGTCTAGCATTTACTTCTCCTTACTTGCGTAGTGCAGCTTCAATTGTATCCAGTTTATGAAAGATTGCTTTAACTGTATCCCGCATTTCTTTTAATTCACGATCTTGATTAGTCTTATCTAGTACTATCTGAGATTTAATTACAGCAATATCTGTGTGATGATCCGACTGACGTTGAAAGATAAACCATACAAATGCAGTTACAGGGGCAACTACCCACTTCATAACAGTCTCAATCATTTCCATTATTCTATTACCTTGTAGTCGGGGCATATGTTTCCATACGGTATTTGTGTCCTATCGGCATAAGGTCTTGTGACAGGTAGTGGTAGTGGGCATTTGTAAACGCAGACTGTCATTAGTGTTGAGGGATATACCATAGTGTACAACACCAATGACAGAGTGCAGATCATTGTTTATTCTGCGGCTTCCAGCCGTGACATATACTCTGGATTAAGAATATCTTTCTTACCAAAGATTCTGTCAGTTACTTCGTCAGCACAATACTCATACTTAATTGACATTGCATCAAAGAAATCTTCACAGTCCCGTGCAGACAAAGACTCACCGTTTTTAATCCTTGCATCACAGACAGCAATGTATCCTGTGACCTCAAGTACAGCAGTTTGTACATGAACCCCAAATTGCATCAGGTATTCTATAGGTGTTTCTGTTGCCCGACCCATCTGAATCATGTTACGATACAACATCATAAATCCCTGACGTATGTGGTGTCGTTTTTCTTCCACCTCAAAAGTATGCTCATCCCAGTCATCAATATTATGTGCTTCTTTTATGCGTTCGTAATTATCAATTAAGATTGCAATATCTTTAAAAGAACCATTGATGCCTCTTTCCAGATTGTCTATCTCAACATATGCATTTCGTAACAGTGCTATTTCTAGCTCACTAGGATCTTCAATATTTTGCAGTCTTTCAATTTCAATTTTACTTTTGATGTGACCTATTTGGGATTGAGACAAAGCACTCTTACGTTTATCAACTTCAGCTAAAACTTGGCGCAGCATTCGCATGGGAGAATGACCATTCATCATAGTCAAAGTCATTAAGCTAATAGTAGTCTGTGTATTTTGCCTACCAAAAGACTTAGTTTTTTCTGTAAGCTCAGGTAGCTTTTCAACTACTCTAGCTATAGCTGCTTTATTAGCTTTACTTCCCGCCATAGGCAAGAAAGCCTCAGCAGTCACCGTCATTAGTTCATTCATATTTTATACCCTCCTGTATGAAAGATATATATTATAGATATATTTTTTATATTTGTCAACTTATTATTATCCAGTTGCTGCAATCCAGCCATCACAGATATTTGTGTTAAAATCTTGGAGAATATAATTTCCTTCAAGGGTTCCGTCTAAGTGTGATGGATTGCCAGACAAAATTCCTAGTGGGACAACGCCATGTTCTCCATTATACAATATGTCTTTCATGTACGTTGCATTAGCTGCTGTGGCTATTGTAAAGATATTATCGTGGAACATACCTTTTGTTCCTGTTGATGTAGCATTATGATCGTGAAATGCGGCCCTAAGATTACCAAAGTCGGTTGCATTACCAGTAGTACCAATAGTAATATATTCTATTACTTCAGATGAAGTTCCAACATACGTTGTTGAAAAATTGTCAGTGCTTGTACAACCACCTATCCAAACTCCTCTAGTAGTGCTATTAGCAGCAGCCATATTTTGTTTAGCTTCCGTTAAATTGCCGAAGTCTGTTGCGTTTCCCGCAGAAGCAATAGTAACATAATCCATTTCGTTAACTACTGTGGCAGCATCCCCTTGTCTGCCTCCACCAATTACTCCTCGGACAGTGCTTGAAACAGCAGGATATTTAGATTTAGTCCGAACTAAATTACCAAAGTCAGTTGCATCTCCATCACTTCCAATAGTTATATATTCTATTACATCAAGTCCTTGATTTCCATCAGCAACAACACTTCTTCCCAATGCCATCACACCTCTAGTTGCGTGATTTATACCAACCCCACTGGTGCCATCTGCAGTTAAATCTCCAAGTTTAGCAGCCTCTGTAGCATGGGGTGCCATTAACCAGTAGTTTATGGTACGCACGTTTATAGCCCCATGTAAGCCACCTTGACCACCAAACATTACCCCTCTAATAGTATTACTTAAAACTCTAACACCCCCATTGACTACACCAACACCACTTACATAGTTTGCTCCCGTGTGTGTAGACAACAGTGACTTATTCCAGCACACTGCCTTTACTCCAGGATCGACTAAACTTAGTAGCCCCACAACATATCTACCATACAATTGAAAAGAATACCCAAGGCCAGGGCTATTCATTAGTTTTGGGTGATTTCCTTCTGCTTCATCTGTAAAAGTGTGCCAAGCACTATTGCTGCCATCTACACTAATATATATACAAAATTGTTTATAGGTAGTGTTGTACCAGAAGTCTCCATCAGAAGGTGATGACGGAGGGCTACCATTAGCTGAAGTTGTTATTGTTGCTCCAGCCGCCGCCAAAGGATGTGCTAATGTTTCGACAGCCGCAATATATCTCATATTATGTGATCTCCATAATACTTAAAGTTCCACTTAATTTATCTGCAACACTACAGTCAATTGTAATTTGATCAGTAGTTTCAAGTACAACTTTATTTCCAGCCATAAGTTCTAGAGAACTTCCTACTGGTATAGGTGCAGCCTTTACAATAACACTTGTTCCATTTGCAGTATTGTTAGTTACTGCTCTATTCGCCGTATCACTGACTAAATTAACAGTAGCAGTAACTTGGGCCGAATGAAGATTTGTTAGTATTAAACCTAAAACAACGGTGGTTGTACCACTTGCTGCCGTATACATTACATACGGTGTTCCTGCTGAAGCAGGTTCCGCAGCAAAATTTACTACCTTAAACGTATTAGCCATTATTTATTTCCTTTATCCTAGTGCAATAGCTAGTGCTGTGGAATCGTCTATTGTTCCAAAACCTGCTGATGATAAGTATGTTTTTAAATTTGTTAATGCAACTTGCTTCATTGTACCATTGTCATTAGTAACAAATCTATCTGCATCTACAAGTGTAGTAGATACTGCAGAAGTATCACCGTCAATAATATTTATCTCTGCGGCAGTTGCTGTAATTGCAGTGCCAGCAATAGCTAAGGTAGTACCATTTACTTGCCCACCAGAACTGTAGATAACAGCTTTACTATTAACAATAGTTCCTGCAACTGCAGTGTCTAATAAATTTAATTCCGCAGGGGTAGAAGTAATAGCTGTAGTAGTTATTGCAGCCAGTACAGGAATATAACCGCCTTGGTTAATTAAGTACTGTGTGTGGTCACTTGTCGGATCAACAATAGATAGTGTAATTTCGTGAGCATCCGCAGTAGCACCCTCAAAGACAATTGCATTTTCTGCTTCCATAGTAACTGTATCTACAGTAGTCGTTGTTCCAGCAACTACTAGATTAGGTACTAACAATGTTCCTGTGCTTGGATTGTATCGTAATGCACCTGTATCGTCAAGTAATGCATTTGATTCATCATTAAATACTACAGGGAAGTTTGTATTAGAAGTGCTATCAGACACAACAGCTAGTGTAGATAATGCTGCAGTGCCACTGTAGCCTGAAGATGTAATTGCACCTAGTGAAGAACCTGCATCAGCAAAAGTAATTGTGCCACCGTCAGCATCAATAGTAACATTACTACTTGAATTTAATGTGACTGTAGTACCTGCAAGTTCAGCAGTACCATCAGCAGTTATAGTTATATTGGCTGCGGCAGCAGCAGCATCTGTAGTTACAATACTTAATGTACCATTAGTGCCAGCCGTAATTACTGCAGTGTCACTAGCCGAACCCGTCATAGTAATAGCTTTACCATCTACAGCTACATCATCCACGGCTAGAGCAGTGAGAGTACCAACAGAAGTTAAGTTAGGCAAAGCAGTGATTTCACCATTAAAGTATGTAGCAAGGTCAGTTACAGCAACTTGCTTCATTGTTCCTGCGTCATTAAGTACGACACGATCTGCATCTGCCACAGTTACACTAGAGGCAGAAGTACCACCATCTACTATATTCAACTCTGCTGCCGTGGCATCTACTGCAGCTAATTTTGTAAAGTCTGCTTGCACTAATCCAGACACACCATCAAGCAAGTTTAACTCCGTGGCGGTAGATGAAATAGCAGTAGAACCTAGTGTTAGTTGTCCTTCAGGTACAATAAGACCAGCCCCACCATTAAAGATAAGATCGTCTACTGATGTATCCCATGTTACGTTAGCTGAAGCTGTGTCACCATACAAAATTACATCGTAACCTTGGTCATTAGCACCAATAGTAAGTGTACCATCTAATTGTACTGTGCCATCAATATCTACAGAATCAAGGTTAGTTGTTCCATCAATGTCAACATTACCACTAATGTCTAGGGAAGCAGCAATGATTTCACCACTTGCGTTAATTGCACCATTAATATCAATAGTAGTAGCAGCAATTTGAATCTCAGTGTCAGCTACAATGTCAAGTTGACCATCAGCACTAGAGTTAATATAAATAGCAGTGTCACGAAACTGTACCTTTTCAGTAGTAGCAATAAGAATATCATCAGAAAACTCAAAGTAATCTTCGTCTTCTTTCCATAGCATTACGCCATCATTAGTTTCACCTTCATACGTAACAGTGACATCTAAACCTGCACCACCCGTACCAAAAGAAATACTAGTAGCAAAGAGTGCAGTAATAGCCCCGCCTTCGCCTACAGTCCCATCATGGCTATGCCCTGTGCCAGAAGCAAAAGCAGCAAGAAGTTGATCAAATTCATCATTAGTATGTGCAGAGGTAATAACATCTCCATCAACATACGTAGACTGTCTTGTATATGTATCACCCATTTATCTTCTTGCTCCTAGTTGATATTCTAATTGAAAACCTTTAAGTGAATATGACGCAGTTACTCCACCGTCTTCAACTTTTAGTGCTACAGCAAACCCTGAACCCTCTACCGACTGTCTGACTAGTGGTTGTGATGCTGCATTATTATACTGGGCAGTACCATAAGTAGAATTAACATTTCCATACAAAGCTGCAACATCTGTTGAGTCTAAGGGATAAGCAGCAGGTCTTGGCGCATCTGCAGCATCATAGTCGTAACGAACAAATAAATCTGCATCAATTATATTTTCTGGTTTATAGTTTATTATGACACGTTGCATATGCTTTCGTATGCCTGGGTCATTAAAGGTTAAGTCTGGGCTTCTATATCTACCTAATATAGTAACCCCATCAAAAGTATTTCCAGATTCCTGCCTGTATATATAACCAGTTGAGTAAGCACCATGTAGAGCAATAACATCACCGTTAGAAACAAAGTGGTCAGTACATGAAGGTCTTATACCTCGCATCTCTGAGAACTCAAACTTGTTTCCTCTTAATACACAAATAATTCCTTTTGTAGTTTTTTCACTTGTAGTACTTTTAGTAAAAAATATTCTGTACTGAGTTTTGTCAGGTATAACTAACGAGTCAAATTCGGATGCTGAAGATATATTTTCGTTAAAGATAGACTGAACATTAGAACTAATTGTACCTAGTTCAACGTCACCAATTCTTGCAGTACCAGCAATTGTACGTAGACCATCTGGCCCTAAGAATATTAAGTCACCTGCAAACTCTTGAATGGTGTCACCATTAATGCAACCAATATCCCGTGTTATGGCAGTTACAGAAAAGTTAGCACTGGATGTACCCGACAATTTAAAGATACGAGTTTCACAGAATATAAACAAGTCATCACGGAAAACTTTAAGTCCTGTAATCTCGTCATCAACTTTTATACTGCCAGCCCCATTACCACTAGTAAAGTCATCTTCATCAAAAGGGGCACTGAACACTACTTCTTGTTTAGTTGTAGTTTTACCTGAATAAAACATATGGTTTTTAAATGAAGCTACAAACTTAGAACCAACTACAGCAGCAGTACTTGCATCTGTTGCAGAGAGAGAACTGTTAAAAATAGTAGGGGCATTTGTACCGTCAACTACAATTAACTTATCTGTACCGTCAAAGTTAAATCGTTCAAATCTGTATTTACCTGCGTTAGTTCTACCTGTATCTATGGCTGTCCAACTAGACCCCGCAGGGTCAGCACTATATATTGATGTCCCTCTGGCTGCTATTACTTTAGCACCAAAGGTTGCAACCATAAGTGTTTTTTCGTCAGCATTACCAGTGTGAGGAACTATTGCAGAAACATATTTTGAGTAACCAGTAATCCTACGGTAGCCACCTTGAATGTCAGGCTCAAAGTTTCTTAACTCTAGTGCTTCTCCAGCTTTCATCATAAAGGTAGACTTATTAAGAACTAGTCCACCCTCACAGTTAAATGCAATTGGTGTTACGGCTGATAGATCAGGCATATTAGTTGACCCTTAAGGTATTAACACCTCTGGAATTACCCGTGTAAGGAATATAAGTAGAACGAAGATACTGAAATTGATTGACCAAAAGAGTCTGCATATTCTTAATACCTTGCTCAAACCTAGCAAAGTTAACTCCATACTGTTGTACTTCTCCACGGTACTGATACACAAAGGAAGTAGCACCATCTATAAGCACAGGAGAAAACCTATCAGGTATAGTAGTTACATCTCCGTGAGCAGTCATTTCTGTAGGAAAACTAAAGTAATCAAACTTAACTGTATAACTCTTGTTTGGAAAAGGATATAGTAAATAATTGTTATCTAATGTTCTAACTACATACATAGGCACAGAACCTTGTGCAAACTGGGCAGCTTGTACCCCACTAGCATGGGCAGCAGCAGTAGTTCCTTCATCACCTCTAGTTAAACCTGTGAGTGTAGTGGAACTACCAACAGCAGTATAGGAAATAATCTCATCTCCAACATGTACTTTTCCTGTGGCAGATAAACCAGTAGTACTAGCTACAGTAAGAGTAGTCACAGAATCGGTATGAATTTCACTGAGAGTAGTAGTGACAATCTCATCTTCTTGAGTTATAGAAGAATTAATATAGTCATTGTAATCTAGTATACGTAGTTTACCACCTGAGACAGCCCTGTCATTATCTTTGACTAACCTAAATGTATTATAGTCAACAGTTTTTGCAGTAGTCGGTATGCTATACCGTACTGTTCCAGCCGTTAGAACTTGTTCTTTAGTAGTGTGGTTAAAAGGGTAGTTAAATTCACGTTGATTAATATATCTGATAGCTTCGTTAATTGCATTCTTAGCTTGTGTTTGGATACCCCGTGAAGAAGTGAATGTAGTAGAAGTTAACTCTACTTCATTCAAACGTACTAAAACTTTATTAGTCAAAGTAAGAAATGATTCAGCCATTAAGTACACACTTTCATAAAAGTAAGTTTAGAGGGCAAGTTACCCTGCCCCCTAAAATATTAATTAAGCTAGAAGGTCACGATCTACTTCAGAAGCAGCTTTATCACCTAGCAAACCAACTTGAGCAAGCAAGGCAAAAACACGAAGTTTACCTGCTGAGAAAGTTGCACCTGAACCTGCAAAGGTAAGGTCAAGAGTGTCTGCGACAGCACTAACAAGAACGCCAGCCTGAGCTACTGTTGGAGCATAAGCAAGGTCTGAAGCTCCATCAATATCAAATGCAGCAACGTATTCGTTATCATCAACTGCTGTACCAAGGATAACAGTAGCATCAGTGCCAGTGTCTTGAGTTGCACTTTCTGTAACTTGAACGCCAGCCCAGAGAATTACTGTATTAGCAGGAACAGTAAGTGCTTGAACAACGTCACCTGACGAGCAGTCAATAGCTTGTGCAGTTAAGTCGATAGTAAGTTCAACCATATAGGGTTTGCGTGAAGGATTACCTTCCCCCCGTGCTGGTTGAAGTAGACTTGTTATAGTAGCCATAAGTTAATTCTCCCCTATGCTGCGTTATATTTGGCAGTAACGATTGCTTCAGGGCGAAGAATCTTACGACCATATAGATGCATACCACGAACAATGTCAGCAAAGCTGTCAGTGTCACGATAAGTTTCAGTTTTATTGATTTGCTCAGCAGTAGCTACAGCAGAATCATGTCCAGCAACTAGAATACCGTAGTTGGCATTTTGGTTTGCTGTACCCGAAGTACCTGGACCAGTACCTACTTTTGGTAGATTGCTAGAAGAGTACAGACGGAAACCGTGGAAGTTTTTAACGGTCAAGCCATTACGTAATCCACCTGATTCACCGAAGTCGGCGTTCATAAAACGAGAATCTTCATCACGAAGAATTTCCATAAACACTGGATCGACAACGAGCCAACGACCTGCGGTATCAACTTGCTGTTGATCAAGCAAACGAGCCATACGAGCAACAAGCATTGCTGGTGAAGCTGTAGCAGTTGGAAGTGATGTAGCCCCAGGCATACGAGCAGTCAACGGAATTGAGTGATCACCTGCAGAAGCAGTAGTGATGTTACCAAACGAAGATTTAATAACCTTCATTGTAGTCAACAACTCGTCAGTGCCAGCAGTAGAAACAGCAACAGTACCATTTGTGGTAGTATTAACTGCATCTGCTTGTGCATGTAGGGAAGACTGCTTGAAACCTGACAAGTAGCCAAGGACTTCTTGGTCATGTTGGTCAGCCAAACGATAAGCAGCACGGTTAGTAGCCAAGTTCATAAAGTTCACATGGCTATGTGCTTCTTCAATGTCATCAATTTTAAAAGCAAAGTAGTTAGCTTTGTCGATGGTCAAAGAAAAATCTTCATCATCAAGGTCTTGAGCAGCAATCGTAGTGCCACGGGCGTATGCCGATACACTGATTTCAGGCTCTTTTATAATCTTAACGGTATCGCCTTGTGCAGCAATCTCGCCAAAGTAATCAGAGTTAGTAATATCGCCAACAACAGTTGCTTTGCGAAACGCAAGCTGCACCTGTTTGCTGTAAATAATTGGTGAAAAGTTACCGTTAGGTAGGTTTCCATGACCAGCAGCGGATGTAAATGCCATTTTAATTCTCCATGCATTCTACAACAGATGCAAATATAGAAGTACTTATATAGAGGCTGAGTGTCGTAGGGTGCGTTTGAAACAGTATCGGCCAACACTATTTATCACGGGCCATAACATATCAGGTTAGTCTGAAAGACCATTAATATTTGCTAATTTTAGTAGGACTTAGTATAGAGTGAGTGGGTGCATACTATATATGGGCCACTCACTTTTATTGTACCACTAGTTATACATAGTAATAACCAGTTGTCAATAGCTTTTATCTAGCATTTCCAGATATATCGTAAATAAACTTACCAGTACGAATAGATTCCATGATCTCATCGGCTTTCTTTTCGTATTCTTGAGAGGACATCTTAGCAACTTGAGATTCTCGAAAGTTACTTTTAGAATCACCCTCTTGTGGTTTACTACGATCTGCACGAGTATTAATAGAACGTGCAGCATCTTTATCTGTAGAAGGTTTCTTGGTTGTAATACCACGATCAGACTTGTAGAGATCAATTGCCCTAGCTGCTGAACGAGCATCATTATCATTATCATACAGTGCTTCTTGAATCCAACGAGGTTGCTCTTCGGCCCAAGTATGGAAGTCATCGTCTTCTCGTATCTTATCAAAGTCAGGGTGAAACTGCATTAACTCAACTTGTGCCTTATCTTTACTGGCACTAGCTTTCATTTCATCAATTTCTTTTACACGTTCTTCTAAGTCTGCAGACTGTTCTCGTGCCTTTTTGATTGCAATAGTTTCAATAATAGCTGCGACATCAGGATAATCTTTAGCCCAAGCTTCTATATCCTCATCGGACTTAGGTAATTTAATTTCACTCTTAGTGCTACTTGTTAATTGTTTTTCTAATGCAGAAATACGAGACTGTAATTCATTTTCTTTTTGTTGTGTGTGTCTACGAAGATCCCCGTACCGTTTCTTAAAAGATTTATCTTCAGGAGATACTGCTTCTATGTCTTCTTCTTTTTCTTCTGTAGATTCGGCCTTACCCTTTTCTTGTTCTTCTAGTAGTTGTTCCAGTTCTTCTTCGTCACGTTTAATGCGTTCTTCACTAGTACTTGATCGACTAGCAAAGGCTTTAGTTTTTTGTGACTGTACTTCGCCAGCCATAACAGTATCATTCATTGTAGTTCTTTCTTACTGGGGCCACCGTAGCCGTGTTGGACGGGGGATGAGTAGCCAGC
>TARA_B110000211_G_scaffold192207_1_pt1 | contig 18819 bp, 20 predicted proteins | sample TARA_B110000211 | Tara Oceans TARA_B110000211 (sample SAMEA4397516) | marine metagenome | biome: Polar Biome; feature: [DCM] deep chlorophyll maximum layer (ENVO:01000326); material: water (ENVO:00002006), including particulate matter (ENVO:01000060) such as... | depth 30 m
GTTGTAGAGGATGAGGTTGTAGAGGAAACTGCTACACCTGTTGAAGAGGATGACGAGAGAGAAGTTTTAGTAGAGGACAATACTTCATCTGTGGATGAAAATGTTTTGGTAGATGAAAATGTTTTGGTAGAGGAAAAAAATATATCAGGAGTTGAGGAAGATGAGGAAGATGATGAAGAGGATGATGAGGATGATGATGATGATGGTGATGAGGATGATGGTGGTGATGATGATGATGATGATGGTGATGAGGATGATAGGTATATAAATACAACTAATGCAAATATTTTAATGAGTGATATATTTAATGTAGTTAAAGAAGATAAACATAAATTAAAAAAGGGGAAAAGAGGAGTGTTTTATAAACGAACAAAAAAAAACAAGACGGACAACGAGACACATTCGTTCTTCTAAGTTAAAAATCAAAAATTATATATATTATAATAATTTATATAAAGATGGAAAAAATTATTATTAGTATCATTATATCATCCTTACTAACATTTGTAATGTATTTAGATTCAATTGCTGCTAATTATAATAGAACAAAAGCTTATTTTGTAAAATTATTTATATTTTCATTTGTAATTTGTTTTGGGGTTAATTATATAATAAAGAAGGGCAATCTTCTTAAAAAACGGAAATTAATGGGGGGTGGTGACATTTTAACGGGACTTCCAGATTTTTAATTGCGTAAATACTATTTATAATAAAATAATTTAATACTGTATATGAGTATCAAATTAAAAAGATTTAATATGAGTACAATCGGCGATCATCAAGTAGTTGTAATGATTGGTAAGAGAGGTACAGGTAAATCATATTTACTTAAAGATTTTTTATTTCACAAAAATGATATACCGGTTGGAACAGTTATATCTCCAACCGAGAAAATGAATAAGTTTTTTGGCGATTTTATTCCTCCTATTTTTATACATGATGAATATTCTCCAATGGTAGTTAAAAATGTTTTAAAACGGCAAAGTGATATTATTAAAAAAATAAATACAGGCGAATATGGCGAAGATGTTGATCCAAGAGCATTTCTTATTTTTGATGATTGTTTATATGATGATAAGTGGACAAAAGATAAAAATATGCGAGCCATTTTTATGAATGGGCGACATTTCAAATTAACATTTTTATTAACAATGCAATTTCCTTTAGGTATTAAACCCCATTTACGAACAAATATTGATTATTCTTTTATTTTACGAGAAAATATTGTTTCAAATAGAAGAAGACTGTACGATCATTACGCCGGAATGTTCCCAACATTTGAAATATTTTGTAAAATTATGGACGAGTGTACTGAAAATTATGAATGTTTAGTTATTCATAATAATTCAAAAAGTAATAAAATAGAAGATCAGGTTTTCTGGTATAAAGCTGAATCACATGAGGAGTTTAAATTAGGATCTCCTGAGTTCTGGAATTACAGTAATGAAAATTATACCGAGACAGATGATCAGGATGATGAAATTGATTTATCTACATATGGTAGAAAAATCACATTTGACGTTAAAAAAATATTATAAATATTATATATGCCAACTTTACTTGAGGGTAAAATTAATAAAAAATATAAAAATTATAAATATGGAATTGGAATTGAACACGAAATGTATATTGTTCATTTCCCACTAAAACCGTCCTCGCAAAAAATAACATATATGATTTTAGCTCCAACAGAAGGTTATCAGAATTTAATATTAAATAATCAAGAAAAATTATCTGAAAAAGATCTGAAATTAATTAAAAGTATTCCATATGAACCTACCGGTAGAATATGTAATGGTAAAACCTCTTTAAAATCACTACCCGGTTCGTGGTCAGATAAAGAAAGAATGCCTGAGTTTATTACAGATGAACCAATTTCAACTATTGGAAAGAAAGAAAAAAAAATGTATCAATATTCAAAACAGTTAGAAAGATTTCAAGATGCGTATACCGAAATATTAGATAAATATTTAGATATTAATTTATACCAAAAAACTGATACATATGGAACAATGGTTGAACCTCCATTTGGAATGTCTAGTTATATTAAAACTAGTGAAAATTACAGAAGTAAAAAGTATAAATTACGACCAAAATTATATAAGGATTATTGTGGAAGTTATCATCTTACAATAACACTACCCTATAAAAAAAATATGAAATTATCCAAATTTATTGATATTCATAAAAACTTTGCAAATATGATTCAATGGATTGAACCATTATTAATTACGGCTTTCTTCTCAGCAGATGACAAATCAATGGGCACAGCTAAGAAAAAAGTTCGTGGTTCATATCGAGTTGTTCGAACTGGTTGGGGTAATTTGGCTGGCAGCGATGTAAGAAAGTTACATAAGGGTATTGGTAGATATTCAAATATTCCATCGTATTGGCGGAAAGGACTTATATTTGATGAACAAAAATTAATAAATTATTGTAAAGATTTGTCACCAGCTTTAAAAACAAGAGAACCCGGAGCAAAAGCAGGATTTAGTAGTAACTTTAGAACCTTCGGAAGCACTGATCCAAATAGACCCGAACATCGCGAATCGGGTATTGGAATGACAATTGGTAACGGTATTGAATTGCGTATTTTTGATCACTTTCCAATTAAATATTTAAACGCCTTGTTACAATTAATATCCTTAATTGCCGAAAATAGTAGAGTACATAAATGCACAAGTTATGTTTATAAAGATAAAACTTGGATACATGCAGTAAAAGAAATAATGACACACGGATGGTGTGCAACATTAACAAATGGTTTCAAACAAAAATTAAGAAAAATGTTAGGAATTCCAGTAGCGACTACGTCTCTTATGGCATATGATATTATGAAAATAATATACAAAGAATTATATGATAAAAATCATAAAGGAGATTATTATATAATATTAGTCGGTGATAATAAAAAGTTTATAGAATTGCCAGAAATTAATCGGAAAAGTTTTGAGTTTGGATTATCAATGAAACTTAATAATAATAAAACATTATTTAAAAATACAAATCGATTTATTAAAAAAATAGAAAATACACACGATATTGCTAAAATTGAAAAACAGTTTTATAAAATCTTTTCAAAAAAAAATTGGGACAACTGTTTTTATCAATTTATGTTTTATCTAGATACACTAGGTATTTTAAAACTTGAAATAAATAGTATGTCAAAAATTATTGCACTTTATAAATTTAAAAATATCATAAATTTTCATGATATTAATAGTTTTATAGCGTATCAATTTATTGATCGAGATATGGAAGAATCTACCTTGCCACATCTATGAGTTCCTTATCCATGGCGTTTTGTCACTAAACATTTTACCAAAAATCATCGATACAGGTGTTTCATCTTTCATCTCTTGATTAAATGTTTTAGGATAATAACGATACTCAATAATTGGTGGTGGGCATTTCTGATTTGTTTTAATATAGCCAATTATCATAAAAATAATCCCTATAAATAAAAATAACAATATAACAGACTTCATTATATATTATTATTTAATATTTAATTTTCAGTCGTTGTAGCTTCTGTCGTAGCTTCTGTCTCAGTTGTTGAGGTATCTTCCGTAACCGGTAAGTCCTCTTTTACTGCTTTCCTTGCCATCCACGGATCGGAAAAATCCTCCCCTGTACCCATAATAGAACTTAAAGACTTATCATCAACAAGTCCTTCTTTAATATTTGCAATATTACGGATTTTAGTAATCTCTGATTTATCGTCTTCTGAAATTATAGACATACTACTATTTTCTCTCGCTTTTTTAATTCTTTCATCCTTCTGTTTTTCGAATACTTCGTCGCGATAGTCTTTGTTTTCTTTATATTTCTTCATTAAGGTGTTGAGTTCGGTATTAGTATACTCCTGATCTTTAACTTCAAGGGAAGATGGGTCCCATGGTAGCCAAAATCCGACCTGACCGACAAAGACATCAAAACTTTTATCTTTCTTTTGTAAGCATTTCGCACGATACTTTGCTTCTCTTAGAGTATCATAAGTTCCTCTAACTTTAACAGTTCGCATACTTGTTTTAAAGTCTACGGATTCATCGAACGCCTTAGTTATTTCCACTTTGTTATTAATTAAAAACTCCTCATATAGATTATCTACAATTTTATAGGTAAAATTGTCATATTTAGATAACACTTCTTTAGTTTGAAGTAAGGAATTTAAAAATGAGACCATCTGAAACTTATGTTTATCTTTAACCATTTTTTCGGGTGAAACAAATGATAGACAAACATAGTTCTGTCCAGGAATAGGCGTATCTACGGATAAAAAATCTTCTTCTTTTTCTTCAGACATTATATAATTTATTAGATAGTTAGTATGTTTTAAGTATATTTTTTTTCTATTCTTATAATATAAATGCTAAACTTAGACTTAATGGAAATTGTAAGAAGAGCCCTCAAATATATTGTAGAAGGTGTTGCCGTTGCTATTGCAGCATACTGCCTCCCTAAAAAAGGATCACTTAAAATGGAAGAAGTCTTAATGCTTGCTTTAACTGCTGCTGCGACTTTCGCAATCTTAGATATGTATGTTCCATCCATTGGAAACAGTGCTCGTTCAGGTGCCGGATTCGGAATTGGTGCAAACCTTGTCGGATTCCCCCGCTAAATAATTTAGTTTAAATAAATAATAATAATCTCAATAATTATTATTATGAATAAAATTAATTCAAAAAAATCATGGAATAAACTAAAACACAATCCATTATGTGTATTAGATTGTGGAGATAAAGGATTTACAAATAAAACTTCAAATCAAAATACCAAAAACATATTTGCGGGAGAATGTAGTTATAAATGTTCAAGAGTTGCCAAAATTATTTATGATTTAGATAAAACCAATTTTGAAAGTTTGACTGATACATCTATTATATGTATAATATTGTCTTTCATTTTTATAATCCCAGGATTAATAATGAAAACGATTAGTATGTTTAATATTAATATTAATAACAAAATTACCGTATATCTTAAAAATATACCAAATTTTGGTCTTATACCAATTGGACTATTATTATTATTTATAGGATTTGTAATAAAAAAAGGGGGAAAAAAAACACCATATGGATTAGAATGGATAATTTTGATATTAGTAACTATTTGTTGTATATTATTTTTATTAAATACATTAAATACATTAGATACTAAAGAACTAAAAGTAAATATTCCATGGGAAATAATGATTAGAAGTTATAAATTACAAATAGCCTTAGTAATTATTTCGTTATGTTTGTTTTGGTTATTAGCTAGAAATATTACAATTCCAGCGTTAATGATTTTAGTTATTGTAGGATTAAATATTATAGCTTTAGTGGCAAGTGGAACAACACTTATTACAAGTATTGTGGATTTTATTATGAAATATAAGGATTTTAAAATAAACCCAGTTAAGATTGAAGATAAAACCGAACTAATCTTAAATATAGTTTCCTTAGTAAGTATATTGGCAATTATTGGTGTCGTTGTTTGGTGGAAAAAAAAAGAAAATCATCCAATAACACGATTACAAATAGTTACACTCGTATTATTAGTTGGATCCTATATATTAAGTTTTATAGAACCAACAAATTATAAATCAATTAATAAGTTTATCATATCTATTGTTACAGGTAATTTTATATTAGATAGTTACTCATCTAACATTAATTTTTTTAATAAAAATATTTTTGAGAAGTTTAGAACAAACTTACTCGATATTGTAGAACCATCAAATACGGTAACTATACCAGCCACACAAAATACTAGATCCGTTATGTCTGAAATATATACAGTTGTAAAATACACAGTATTAGCAGCATTTATGAATGATGCAACTCTCAATACAGTATCTCCAATATTTACTAGAACATTATTCTTATTATTTACAAATCAGAAAGATATAACTGATATATTACAAAAATTTTATCAAAACTTATAAGTTCTATTATAAAGTGTTACAAAATAATATAACTATATTGATATATAGAAGGATAATGTCCGAAGATAACGAAGTATGTGAAACACCAACATTAACTTCCGAATCACGAAATCCATTTAAAACTGAACCAGTAATGCCAGTAATGCCATCTTGTTATCAACCAAAAATTATAAAACACATAGGAGACTTAAAAAAAAAAACAAATACAACAGGGTCAGAATGTTGTCCGATGGATGTACCGAATTCTATTTTATCAAGTTGTGTTGACACCTGTAATGCACTGGATACAAAATTACAAGAATCTTGTAGAAAGGTTATAATTGGTGTTAACAAACTTGACTTTGATGGAAAAAGAACGTTAGAGTCCCAAATTGAAAGTAAATTAGAATCGATTAGGTTAAACTCAAACTCAGATAAAGAAAAAATCTATAATGCAGTAATTGGACAAATAATGTGTGATAATGCCTTTCGTCAGTTAAATCCTGACAGCTCGGCGTCTGGTACAAAAAAATGCAATGCCATTCCTCCATCTGCTATGCGCTTTGATGATAAAATACAAAAATGTATACATCATTATAAAAAACACCATGATAAAGTTAAATTAAGACAATGTATTGATAAAAATACTGCTGAAGCTAATGGCGATTCTAGTACAAGTAAAAGCTCAAGTAAATTTTTAGCTTGGGAAAATTTAGAATCTTCATTTACAACTGGAATATTAAATTTAGTAGCAATACTCATAATTTTAATTATTTTATTTTTTCATTTCAAAGACAGCTCCACTGTACAGTGGTTATTAATTGGAGCAATTGGAATAATTCTAATAGTAAGAATTATCTATAATGTAGTTGGAGATATTGGTGAAACGACTGATGTGAGTGAAACTGCTGGTGAAACTACCGAACATTTTGATTCAACCCAACAACCAGAGAAAAAAAAGTTTGAAACATCTAATATTATTATACTAGTATTAATAATCATTCTTTTTATAGTTATAATATGTTTAAATTGGTTGCGTCTTGGTAATCACATTAATAAAATTGTGATTGTTTGTTGTAGCATATTAATGGTTGTTTTTATTCCAAAAACTTTATTAATCGTATCAATTCTAAATATTATATTATTATATTATGGAAAAAACACAGGTTCTTTTGTTAAGAACAGGTGGATATTATTATTTATTGTATTCTTTAGTAGCATTATATTTGGTTATACAAAATTTTCTGAAATTACAACTATCAATGCACATTTTTCCAGCTGGGATATTGTAAAACTAATTAGTAGTGATATTAATATGATTGTATATATAATTATATTTTGTTATATTTTATCATTTAGTTTAATGGGACTAACCAGGACCTCCGGGACCTCCGGGACCTCTTCAAGTATAATTCCCTGCGGTACCATAATAGGTATTCTTGTCATAATTTGTATATCTCTATTGGGGCCAACAATTTTATTTTTTCAGCAACAAATATCTAATGGACTACCAATGTTTAAATCTGGGGGATGTTTAACTGATCCTCAAAATTGTAAAAGTTCAAATTGTAATTCATTATATAATTGGCTTATTGCATTATTGGGTCCTATTGGAGTAGGAATATTACTAATATTATTCGTGCTATCACGCATTAAAATAACTCCTTTAAAACGTAGAACTATTAATTTAACGGATTCATCTAGTACAGTCACGTTTACTTCATTCATTAATCACTATTTTTATATATTATTACCATTTTTAGAATATTGGGATATAAAGGAAAAGGATGGGTGGGAAAAACTTAAAAATGCATTTAAAAACTTGAACTTGATTAAACCTTCCCCCTCTAATAGGAATACTGATAATAAAACACCAGTAGCCCGAATATCAAATATGTTTGAACATTTTTTTAGTAATTATATTAACAGGCCATCCTCTAGCTCTAAAATACTAAAATCTAAATTACCGGTAGACGGTCCTTAAATACTTCTAACAAATTCCCATTTTAAAATATTACAGATTTTTTTCCAGATTTTATCTTGTTCATGTAATTTTTCACGACTTTTTAATAAAGGAAAGCTAGATTTTAATTCACCAATACTTAATAATTCAACAAATTTATGTAAAACATAATAATAGGATAAAAAATTCTTTCTATTATTAGGACAAACCTCTCGAAATGGAATTTGAATTTCTTTGAACATGACTCTTAATTTTTCTTCTATCTCAGGACTTAATACTGGTGGAGGTAATCCACACAATCTATTTATAATATGAGGAATATGTTCATAATATTTATTTAGTTTTAATTTTTTTAGGTATTCTTTTATTTTTTTATCATTTAGTAATGCCATATTTTTAATTCTTTCTTTTTTAATTTCATTAATTAAATTATCATAAATCTCTTGTGGTATTTCAGTAGATTCTTTTCCCTGAAATTGTGCAAGTATTTCATTAAAATGATTAATTCTTTTATACGCAAAATAAGAAATTTCTGGTGGTGGATTTTTAAAACTAGGTTTATTGGATTCAAGATAAATATTAGTTACCTGTCCACATTTATTACAAACGACATATCCTTCATCTTTTAATATTATTTTTTCTTCCTTGCAGTTTTTACAAATTAAAATAGATTTTGCAACTGTTGTTTTATTTATATAATTTTTATCCGTAACGGTTAGATAATTATTTAATAAATTCGCTTTTTGAAATGAATTACCTGAATTAATTAAATCACTTAATTTATTATTTTTATTTTTATTAGGAATATCATTACTTTTAGTATCACTGTTATTGTTAAAATAATTTATTATACTATTTTTTTTTAAATTAGTAATTTTTATTTCATCTTTTACTTTATAATTATTAATATTTTCATAATATTGATATAATATAGGAGCAGTTTTAGTATAATATTCATTCATTTCAGTATTCTTTTCAATAGAAATAATTTTCTTTTTAGAGTCTTTTAATGTATGTCTTAATAGTAATTTCCGGTTTAATTGATTATCTGTTAAAAGTTCAGGTTTTATTGCATTTAATTCTTCATATTCAATTTTAAACTTTTTATAATCTTGTTTTAGTTTAATATTTTTAGTTTTAATTTCTTTAAAATATTCAATTTTCTTTTTGTGTTCAGCATCTAAAGTAATTCTTTTAGTATTTTTATAGATTTTATCACTTTTTAATTTAAAAGTTGACATTATAATAGTATATATATAACTTTCTTTATATTCGTTAAGGAATTATTTGTTTATTCTAATATTAGAATTATAGAATGAATAATATTAAATTGCCGGACGAAAAAATAACGACATTAATATTTGCTGCATTAGAAGACGGATGGGAAGTTAAACAGATTAAAAATACAAATAATAAAAATCATATAACAATTAATAATAAAATGTACGAATTCACAAAACAAAATAATAAAATTAAAAATAACGAAAACTTTTTAAAATATTTTCAAAAAATTGTTAACAAGTGTAAGCACACAACATAAAAGATAAAAATTAAACAATGTATTGCGTTTTAGGTAAATTTTTTTTCTAAACATATAGTATAAACACAAAATGGGAGGAGGTTTAATGCAATTAGTAGCTTACGGCGCACAGGATGTTTACCTTACAGGTAACCCACAGATTACCTTTTGGAAAGTCGTCTACAGACGTCACACAAATTTCGCGATGGAATCCATCGAACAGACTTTCAATGGACAGGTTGATTTCGGTCGCAAAGTAACATGCACCATTAGTAGAAACGGAGATTTAATTCACCGTGTATACCTTCAGGTAACTCTCCCAGAAGTTAATGTACCAGATAATAGTGTAAGCGCAACACAATTCACTAACAGCGTCGCAACGAGCGGTTCTAATTCAGCCAACGAGGATCAGTGCTACTTCAGATGGGTTAACTACATCGGTCACGCTCTTATCCGCAGTGTAGAAGTCGAAATCGGTGGTCAGAGAATTGACAAACACTACGGCGACTGGCTCAATATCTGGAATGAACTTACACAGGAACCCGGTCACCAGGTTGGTTATGATAACATGGTTGGTAACAACCTTCTTCTTACCGGCGCCGGTCTCAGAAAAGTTGAGGCAACAACCCTCTATGTACCACTTCAGTTCTGGTTCTGCCGTAACCCCGGTCTCGCACTTCCACTTATTGCCCTTCAATACCACGAAGTCCGCATTAACATGGAGTTCCGTAACAAAGAGGAATGCTACCTTGTCAACTCACAGGGTAGTGGCACCGGAGATTGCTGTGTCCAGAACTGCTCAAGTGGTAGTCCTACAGCCGGATGCATCTGTGTTCCACCACTCCAGTATGCATCACTCTTCGTAGATTACATCTACCTCGACACTGATGAGCGTCGCAGATTCGCACAGGTTTCACACGAATACCTTATCGAACAGCTTCAGTTCACTGGTGATGAATCAGTTACATCAACAAACGTCAAAGTCAAGCTTAATTTCAACCACCCTTGCAAAGAGCTTATCTGGGTCGTTCAAAGAGATGATGTCTCACAGAATTTCAAACAGTGGAGTAATTACACCGATGATGTCGATCGTGATGCCAATGTAGAATCTGGCTACGCCTCTGAAAGTTTCCCACTTCTTCTTGGTGCTGGTGCCAATCTCAATCAAGCCGCTGCTATTTTCGGTGGTGCTGCCAACATCAACGTGGGCGAAATGTCCGCAGAATTAGGTTTAACACAAGCCCAGCTCCGATCTGCTCTTGGTCTAAGCTGGCAGACTGGTCCTGGGCTTGTTGCATCAACCTCTGCCGCAACAAACTTCGGCACAACTGATGCTGGTCAGGGTTCAGATCACGCTGGTCTCGGTCCCGTCCGCGCAGGCCGTAACCCAGTTATCCGTGCCAAACTCCAGCTCAACGGTCACGATCGCTTCCAGGAACGCCTCGGTTCATACTTCAACCTTGTCCAGCCATACCAGCATCACACCAATGTCCCTGCTACCGGTATTAACGTCTACTCGTTCGCCCTCAAGCCCGAGGAACACCAGCCTTCCGGAACATGCAATATGTCTCGTATCGACTCTGCTGTTCTCCAGCTTCAGCTCACACCTAAAGCGGCCGGACAGGCCCCACTTGCAGCGGGTGGTAGTGCCATGGGTGCCCACAATGTTGGTTCCAAGATCCGTGTATACGCTACCAACTACAATGTTCTCCGTATCATGAGTGGTATGGGTGGTCTCGCATACTCCAACTAAATGTAGGATTTAAAATTGAATATAATATTAATAATATTTACATAAATATTATTAAACAATGACAGACCCTAGTAGCCTGCTTCTGTTATCAACTTTATTGAAAGGAGGAACTTCCCCTGTTCAAAAAGTGATTGAAAGTATTTTTTTACTTAAATCAATAGTGGATATTAATTTAGGAAATATGGTTACTAGACTAGTTAAGTTCTTTAAATCATATTGGTATAAATATCGAAAAATTATCACCTATAGCTATACAATTGGTATTGGTTTAAGAGGAAAGGAAGAAACCAATGCAAACACAGCCTTACAGGCAATTTACGATTATATTATTCGAAACTGCAAAGTTAAAGATATTATTCAATGTGAAAAACGCCGAGCCGGATATTACTTTGATAGTATTAATGATAATACGAATGTTATTATTCCTATTATGAAAAATACTCTCAAATTAAAAGATCACATCTACTGTTATTCAACAGAATCTGAATTAGAACTAACTGAATCAACTAATTATATTGAATTAAAACATGTTAAACTACATATTTATTCAGATACATTGTCTCAACGTACTATTTCAGGCTTTCTTAAAGAAATTATTGCTTTATATGAAGAAAAAGTAAATAAAGAAGCCTTTGGTACAACTCTGAAAATCCTATCGTGGAATAGTATGACTTCCTCAGAGGAATCAGACGAGGACGAATGTAATTATCAGATTTTCGAAAACGAATCATCTGTTACATTTGATAATCTCATCTTGCCCTATGAAACAGATATGACAATTAAACAACGGTTAAAATATTTTAATGAAAATAAAGCAACTTATGTATCAAAAGGCAAACCTTATACATTTGGATTATGTTTATATGGTCCTCCGGGAACAGGTAAAACTAGTTTTATTAAGGCACTCGCAAATGAGACAAGACGCCATATTTGTATGATTTCATTTAATGAATCTATGACCTTGTCTGATTTACAAAAAATCTTTTATTCAAATATTAAAAATGGTAAGAAAATTAGTCCAAAAGACTTAATCTTTGTTATTCCAGAAGCCGACGGCCACAATATTTTCTTGAAAAGAGAGTATCAAACAGATGTCGAACACTCGTCAACGTTGTCGTTAACAGATGATTCAACTGAACGAGATAAATTTATCAAAAAGAAAAAAAGTGCATCCGGCGTAACACTACAAGACTGGTTAAATATTTTTAATGGTCTTGTAGAAGTAACTGGTGCTATTTTTATTATGACTACAAATCATATTGACAAATTAGATCCAGCACTCATTCGTCCTGGTAGAATGGATTTAGTTATTGAATTAACTAACTGTGAAACAACAGAGGTTGAACGAATGATTACCTATCTATTTGATTTAGATGAACAAGTTTCAGTAGATAAAAAGAATGATGGTAAATATTCACCTGCTCAAATTAATGAACTCTGTTGTCAATACTCGAATGATTTAGATGGATTACTTACATTACTAAACTAATCTTACTTATAAACTGCTGATATAATTGGTTTTACTACCATTTCAACATCTTCTTTTTTACTATCATACGCTTCTTTTTCTCTTTTTTCTTCCTCAATCCATTCCAACGTTTCATCAATAATTTGTTTTAAGATATCTTTTTCGGCTTTACCAAGCTTCGTATCAATATTTGGTAAACTATTACTTAAATTATAAACATAATTCTCTAATTCCGTTTTTGATTTAATGGTTTGTCTATTTTTTTCATCGTCTTCTTTAAACTTATTGGCCTCTGCTAACATATGTTCAATCTCTTGTGGTGTTAATCTACTATTATTATTCTGAATAGTTACATTATTTTTAACATTTGTTATCTTATCTAATGCTGAAACATTCAATATTCCATTTACATCCACATCGAAGGTCACTTCAATTTGTGGCGTGCCTCTTGGAGCTGGCGGTATTCCTCCTAATTTGAACTCACCCAATTGATGACAATCCTTTGTCATACTCCGCTCTCCTTCATATACTTGAATTGTGACTGCTGGTTGATTATCAACATAGGTTGAGAATACCTGTTTTTTATTACACGGAATTGTACTATTTCTTGGAATTAATACTGTCATTATCCCACCGGCCGTTTCTAATCCCAAACTAAGAGGTGATACATCTAATAATAAGATTTGATCTAATTTTTCATCTGATTCGCCAGACAACATTGCTGCTTGAACTGCGGCACCATATGCGACACACTCATCCGGATTAATTGATTTACATAAACTTTTTCCATCAAACTTATTCGATAACATTTGCTGTAATTTAGGTATTCTTGTTGAACCGCCGACTAATACAATATCATGTATTTCTGATTTATTCATACCTGAATCAATTAATACTTGATTAACTGGTCGCAAACAATTTTCAAAATGTTCACTGCACAGATTTTCAAATTTGGCTCGGGTGATAGTATTATTATAATCTTCTCCTTCAAAAAGTGAATCAATGTCAATCGTTGCAGATGTCGCAGTTGATAATGTTCGTTTTGCTGTTTCACACGCTTTTCTTAATTTACCAATGGATTTTTTATTTTTAGTCATATCTAATTTTGTTTTCTTCTTAAAATCTTTCATAAAATGTTTAACAAGTATATTGTCAAAATCTTCACCTCCCAATCGTGTATCACCAGCAGTTGCTTTAACTTCAAATAATCCATTATCAATTGTTAGTAATGTAACATCTAATGTTCCACCACCACAATCAAATACTAAAATATTTTTCTCTTCTTCCGAATTATCATTTAACCCATACGCAATAGCTGCGGCGGTTGGTTCATTAATAATTCGTAAAACATTTAATCCGGCAATTGAACCAGCATTTTTTGTAGCCTGTCGTTGATTATCATTAAAATAAGCTGGAACTGTAATAACCGCATTCTTAACAGCTGTCCCTAAATAATTTTCAGCTATCTCTTTCATATTAGCTAAAATCATAGATGAAATCTCTTCTGGTCTAAAAAGTTTAGGTTCATTATTATATTTAACTTTTATTTTTGGCAAATTATTCTCATTAATTACTGTGAATGTTAAGTGTTCAATATCTTCTGCTAGTGTTGCATCTGTAAAGGATCGTCCAATTAATCGTTTAGCATCATATACTGTATTTTTGTAATTTCGAATAGCACTACTTTTAGCACTATCACCAATTAATCGCTCACTGTTCAGAAAAGATACATATGATGGGGTGGTACGATTACCATTTTCATTTGGTACAATCTCAACTGAACCATTTTTATAAATACCCACTGCCGAAAACGTTGTTCCCAAATCTATTCCAATTGTAGCCATAGAATTATATATAATTTTATGGTTATGTAACTTTAAATATCGTTCTTGATTTAGGAAAATCAATTATCATTTATTATATATTATATATATATAATGAAATTTAATTTAAACAAGCTTTCTAAAAATTACAAGATTTTAGGCATTGTCTGTGTTGGAATTATTCTAATTTCTCTCTTCACCCCGAGAAACTTTATGGGTATTAAATTATCAGGACATCTTGGTGATCTTAGTGGTTCAATTGGATTTGAAACATTCTCAGGAAAATTACCAGAAGGTAAAGCTTTAATTAAAAAGGCTGAAAGTTCTCCTACATTATGTATGTGGTATGCTCCATGGTGTGGTTGGTCAAAGAAAGCATTTGAACCTTTTGCAGAAGCAGCAAAAACTAATTCAGCATGCTCTTTATTAGCAGTTAACTGTGATGAACATAAAGATCTTGCCAAAAAACATAATGTAAGTGGTTATCCCGATATCAGATTATACCCAACTGGTTTAAGTGGGGACCATATCGCTCACACTGGGGAGAGAACTGCTAAGGGACTTCTTGATTTTATTAAAAACAACCTTTAATTTCATTAATCTAAACTTATTTTTAAAAAATGTTTCGGTTTCTTCATAACCGTGTTTAACCATATTTTGTTTTTCCAACATACTATAATCAAAATTTATCGAATTTACATCTATGTTCGATAAATTAATTGTATTTTTTTTATATTTATTATATAATTTTAAACTATTATCTTGTCCCCCCATTAATACACTAATATACTCCATAAAATTATGAATTTTATTTGTTTTAGACATTCCTAATACAATTCCAATTGTGGTATCGATATTTTCAGATAATTCAATCGGATAATTTAAATATATACCACCATCAACATAATAATTACCATTGTATTTAATAGGTTGAAATAATAAGGGCAACGCAATAGATATTAACATCGCTGTATAGATAGACATCTCCGGCGTTACATCTTTTGAAAATATCTCAGTATTTTTTGTATTAATATTTGATCCAGTAATTATTAATTTTTTTTTTGTTAATTCATAATGTTTTATAAATGTACAATCATAAGGAATATTTTTCTGTTTTCCAACAGACATTAATATTTTTTTAACATTTCCGATTGAACAGATTCCATATAGATTTACAACATTTAGAAAATCTGGTATCAGATAATCTGTTATATCTATATTTAAAACTATTGTAGTTATTTCTTCCAATGTAAATCCAATAGATAAAAAAAAACATAACAATGATCCAACTGATATACCAATATAGGATTTAAACTTATTTAAATTATAATTATTATTTATTGATTGTAGTGCACCAACTGCAATATAACCCTTCATTCCACCCCCACCTATTGCTAAATGTTGATATGACATATGTTATTATGATAAATTATTATAAATTACTAAACGAGGGTTGACGTACGATGTTATGTTATTATGAAATTGAGGTCCTATCGCTCCAACTCGAATGCGTCTGAATGTAGACGATTGGGACCGTCTGATGTGTTAGAATCACTGACGATGTGTCGTCGAAACGCCTTCTGGATACGATGAGCTGCTAACACATCTCTATTAGAGTTTCCATGCTTATCACATTGTGCGAGTATCTGTACTTGCGGTCCAATACATGCAAGGGGTAGGCTTTTTTCTCTCCCCCAAATCCACCAAATCAAGTCCATAGCAATAATAGAGGATAATAGAGGATAATAGAGATACTAGTTTTACTAATTTATTTATGACTGTTTCTGTTTCCTTTTTATTTAGGTATATCTATATTAAAATGTTCATCAAAGGTCCATGGTCCCAGTCGGTGACGTATCTTGTACTTAATATATTGTAGCCCATTCCTAAACTTTACGTGACACGCACCTAAGTGTATCCATTGTCTTTTTTTAAGTGATAGGGTTGACGAATATCTATTAAAACGGATAATTCGACGATTGTCACTAAAATAGCTATGCTTATGCCACATTGATTGTAATTTCATTATTGCATTTATTTTTGTTTTATCTAAACATACTTTAATAAGATCAGTAATGTTAGAACGTTCTTTTAGACATCTCCACCCCATGCCCATTATCCTATTAGTAGATAATAGTAAACAGACTAATTGATGATTGCCATTCTCAACAGAATACATTAGATGTAACAATACTTATAATTTAAATTAGCATGTATTTCGTTTTTATATTCTAATAAATAACTATATGGATGATTACTACTCTATTAACGTTAATCAAATACAACAGCAAAGAAATAATAGAGACCTAGTTAAGTTTAACACGTATAAGAAAATATTAGAACGTTGTTATCTTAAAATTAAAAGTTGTTCAGAAACAGAAGCGACGTACTGTTCTTTTACAATACCGGATTATATATTCGGCGAACCATTGTTTAATGCAGTAATTTGTTCAGAGTTTATGGTACAACATTTATTAGATAATGGATTTAATGCTAAATTCATTAGACCTTGTTATGTATTTGTCTGTTGGAACTATGGTGATACGAAAAAATATGACGGTTTTAGAAAAACGAATAAGAAATATGAAAAACGTAAACCAAAAATGATAACTTATAATAAAGACCCTGTTAAGGTTAATAATATATCAATTGATACATCACCTCAGGAGAAATACCGATTTATTAATGAATATGTTCCTATCAAAGGATTACTCTATAAAAACAAATAATCTATCGTAATTTAATCTTTATACTTGAGTCTAAAACAAAAATGATAAAAATACCTAATAAAACTAATAATATTAGATCATTATTATCTTCTTCAAAATCAATATTTGAAAAAGATTCTTTCTTCTCGTCCGTGTTTTCTTTTTTTGATGTTTTCATATTTTCATAAATATCTAACATTGTTCCAAATCCTTCAATATTTTCTTCATAAAAACGATCATTAAATGGTTTCATTTTTTCGTGGTGGTCTTCTACCTCTCTTTGTTGTTTTTTTTGTTCTTTATTAATTTCACCTGTAAAGTTTTCCCCCCAGACTTCTGTTAAATCTGCTGGCGTAAAGAATACCATATATTTATAATGTTAGGAAAAAAAATCAAATAATTATACAAAAAAATGAATACATTTTTATCATAATTGAGATTTATCTATTTATATTTATGTCGGGTAGACTATTTAAAAAAATACATCGTTCTAGAGTAATGAGTGAACAAACCAGTTTTTTATCAATGATACAACGATCCTATAGTAAATATTTACAAACAACATCACGAAGTAATGGCAAAGTTAATATTATACATAAATGGATTAAAAATCAGTTGTCATCTTTTTATGAAGAGAGTCGATATGTATTATCAACCGATACATTTATTCCAGCATGTAATGCCCGTGGTAGTAAAAATACTGATATTGTTGTATTTGATAAGATAACTAATAAATATATTCTAGGTGTATGTGTTAAATACGTGTGTAGCAGTTATAGTAAAAATAGAAATAATTATTTAGAAGGTGCCATTGGTGAAGCAACAACTATTAAAAAAGCAAATCCAGGAATCAAATTAATATCTTTTAATATATTTCCGTCTGAATGTCCACACTATGATAAAAATGGTAAGATTCGAAGGTTTGAATCAATTAATTATGACAATCATCTAAAAATATACGAATCGTATGTTTCAGATACATTTTATGACGAATTGATTATTTATCAATTAGATATAGATTATGAAAAACATAAAATTATAGGATTAAATAGAAATACACCATATATTAATTTTTCTAAAATTATTTAATAATTCTTTAACTGGCTATAATTCCATTAAAATAACAGATAACTATTTTGAATTAATTAATTCAGAAAATTGTTCTTTTAATTCTTCTTTTGTAGGTTTCCTAGACTGTGCTTCTTCAAACTGATTAATATATTCCTTAATTTCTTTTTTATGTTTTGCGATTTTATCCCAAAGCGATTTTATCCCAAAGCGATTTTATCTTTATTTGTTATTATCTTAATATTCCTAGATGATAACTCATTTTCTTTATATTTGAATTCATCAACAAAATAATTGGACAGTTGTCAAAAAAAAAAAAAGAAACGGAAAAAGAAAAAATAAAAAAGATTAATATATAATATATATGACATCAATACCTGATATTCCCAATATGCCCGAAAAATTTATTGATGATATAGCAGATCTAATAATAGATGAATTACTAAAAACCCCAATGCATATTTTAACAGATGGGTCTTTAAATCCTGCTAACAACACTAATTTCAAAATACTGGATGCTATTACAATTGGTAAATTAAGTTTAAGTAAAACTGATTCTGAATCTGAAACTGGAACTGGAACTGGAACTGGAACTGGAACTGGAACTGG
>TARA_B110000211_G_scaffold109329_1_pt1 | contig 18797 bp, 19 predicted proteins | sample TARA_B110000211 | Tara Oceans TARA_B110000211 (sample SAMEA4397516) | marine metagenome | biome: Polar Biome; feature: [DCM] deep chlorophyll maximum layer (ENVO:01000326); material: water (ENVO:00002006), including particulate matter (ENVO:01000060) such as... | depth 30 m
TTTTGAATTATGAACAAAAAGCTTTTTGCTCTTCTTATAGTTCTAATGACCTTGTCGTTATTAGGAATTATTTTTGTTCAGGGGTATTGGATTACGAATTCATATAGAACCAATGATGCCCAGTTCTCTATCAATGTTAAGCAAATTCTTACCACTACTTCCAGGGCTATTCAACGACGTGAGATTGACTATTATTATGACATATATGATAAACTAATTGAGGAAAACGACTCTCCAGAGAGCGTTACGATTAATGAGTTAATGTATAAAATTGATACTGAGAATAGCGAAGAGATCATCATTTACTCTAATGGTATTTTACAAGAAGACTACAAATTGTCTTCTGGTTTTTTAGATACTAAAATTGACAGTATCCAATTTAAAAAGTTGACCAATCGCAAAAGTACTACAAAGATTAGCCCTAGCCTTGACGGCAGCGATATTAGAGAAACAACAACAAAAACATATACTCGAATGCGCGACTTTGAAAGGAGTCAGTTTGAAGAGGCCTTTATTAATATCTCTTCAAAGACTCCCATTCATAAGCGTGTCTCAACCATTGAAATTGAAGAATTAATTTCTGATGAACTAAATGCAAGAGGACTAAACTCTCCATTCGAATTTGCTATTTACAGTAATAAGTTGGCAACAAAAGTGCGATCAAAAAAGTTTGATTTGGTGCCCGAGACGACCTATAGTGTTCCATTGTTCGTGAACGAAGATTTAGGCTCTAATTATACCTTGTACGTTAACTTTTCAGGCAAAGAAAGAGAGGTGCTTAATACGATATTGGGGATGGCGTTATTGTCTTTAACCTTCACTTCTGTTATCGTGCTGGCTTATGCCAGTGCATTGTCACAAATTTTTAGGCAGCGGCAGATATCTCAAATTAAGACAGACTTTATTAACAATATGACGCATGAGTTTAAGACACCGATTGCGACTATTAACTTGGCTTTAGATGCGTTGAAGAACCCAAAAGTGAAGAATGACCAAGAATTTCTAATGCGTTATTTAGGCATGATTCGTGAAGAGAACAAAAGAATGCATGCACAAGTGGAAAATGTGCTGCGAATTTCAAAACTAGAAAAAAATGAGATTGATCTCCCAAAGGAGCAAATTGAACTTCATGAGCTTGTTGGAGACGCCATTACGCATTTAAGTTTAATAGTCGAAAGCAGAGGGGGGTACATAAATACAAAATTTAATGCTGATAATTGCGTTATCCTAGGAAATGAATTACACCTCACAAACGTGTTGGTCAATATCTTAGACAATGCAATTAAGTATACAGATGGTGTGCCAAAAATTGATGTGTATACAGAGAATGTAAAGAACGATATTGTCTTAACGATAGTCGATCAGGGAATTGGAATGACAAAAGCAGTACAAAAAAGAATATTTGAAAAATTCTATAGAGAGCACACAGGCGATATACATAACGTAAGAGGACATGGTCTCGGATTGGCCTATGTGAAACGAATACTAGATGGTCACGATGCACAGATTTCTGTGGAAAGTGAAAAAGACAAGGGGAGTACCTTTAAAATAAATTTACACTTAATATCTTAACTTATGGAAACAGAAAACAAAAAAATTCTATTGGTAGAGGACGATCCAAACTTTGGAACAGTGCTCAAAGATTACCTTGCAATGAATGACTACAATGTAACTCATGCAAAAAATGGAATGGAAGGATTTGAGAAATTTAAAAAAGATGATTACGATCTTTGTATCCTTGATGTAATGATGCCTTATAAAGATGGATTTACTTTGGCCAAGGAGATACGCGAAAAAAACTCAGAAGTGCCAATTATTTTCTTGACGGCTAAGGCCATGAAAGAAGATGTAATGAAGGGGTACAAAGTAGGGGCAGACGACTACTTGAATAAGCCATTTGATAGTGAGGTCTTATTGATGAAGATTAAGGCTATTATACAACGTAAAGCCGTCGATACGGTGGCCGATAGCAAACAATTTGAATTCGAAATAGGAGGCTTCTACTTAAATTCGAAACTGCGGTTCTTGATCTATAACAAAGAAGAAACAGTAAAGCTTTCACCAAAAGAGAATGAACTATTAAGGATGCTTGCATTGCATAAAAATGATTTAATGCCGCGTGAACTAGCACTTACAAAGATTTGGCGTGACGATAATTACTTTACATCGAGAAGTATGGATGTCTATATTGCAAAACTACGTAAATGCCTTGGGAAGGATGACAATGTAGAAATTGTCAATATTCATGGCGAAGGTTTCCGTTTGGTTGTTAAGAACGAAGTGGCTAACTAAAGCGTAGCTTCAAATAATAAGTGTAAATAGCGCCCTTTTAAAGGGCGTTTTTTATTACAGTAATAATATCGGAGGCTCTAGTCGTGCAATCGAACCAGCGAATCTCCTTATTTCTTCGAAACCAAGTGCCTTGTCTTTTGGCAAACCTTCTTGTGTTCTTTTTAATCTCTTCAATCGACTCCTTCTCAGTTATTTCCCCATCAAAAAACTGAAACAATTCTCTATATCCAACTGTTTGAAGTGCATTCAAGCTTTTATGTGTTTTTAAAGATTCGGCTTCTTCAATCAAACCAGATGTAACCATAGTATCTACACGCTTATTAATTCGATTATAAATGAGTTCCCTATCCGCGGTTAAACCAATGAATTGTGTTTCGAAAGGTCTGTAACTTGGTTTGTTTTTTAGAAAAGAAGTATAGGGCTTCCCGCTACTGCGGAAAATTTCTAAGGCGCGAATAACACGATGGGGGTTTTGCATATCGGCCTTCTTAAAATAAACAGGGTCTATCTGCTCCAGTTCTTTCTGAAGCGATGCTATTCCATTTGACAGCAGTTCCTTATTTAATTGCTCTCTTACTTCTGAAGAGACTTCTGGGAATGAATCTAGGCCATTTACAACTGCATCTATGTATAAGCCAGAACCACCAACCATAACTACAACAGGATGCTTTTTAAATAGGGTATCTAGTTTCTGGAGGGCTTCTTTTTCAAAATCACCAACATTGAAGTTTTCATAGATGCTTTTGCTTTGAATAAAATGATGAGGGACTGTAGCTAATTCTTCCGAGGAAGGAACAGCGGTACCAATTTTCATTTCTTTGTAAAATTGACGAGAATCTGCCGAAATTATCTCCGTCTGAAACGCTTTGGCAATCTCAATAGATAAAGCTGTCTTTCCTATGGCTGTTGGGCCAACGACACAAATTAGTAGTGGTTTTTTAGAAGACATTCGACTTATTTTTTCACTGTCTTTTAATCTTAGATATGTAAATCATCTCCACATATATGGCAAAATTCTGAGTCGTCTCTATGTTTATCGGCTCCGCAATTCTGGCATGATTGGGTGTTGACATGAATCTCAGAGGGGTCATTTTTTGCGTATTCAGCACTCACAATTCCAGTTGGCACAGCTATAATGCCGTACCCCATAATCATAATAACACTGGCAATAAGTTGTCCAAGCGGTGTTGCGGGAGAGATGTCTCCATAGCCCACCGTGGTTAAAGTAACTATTGCCCAATAAACACTCCGTGGAATACTCGTAAAGCCACTTTCTTCCCCTTCTATAAGATACATTAGCGTTCCAGCAATAATGGAAATGATGACGACCACAAAAAGGAATATTAATATTTTTGCACGACTATGGAGTAAAGCTTTGGAAAGCTTGTTAGATTCTCCTACATATTTTGTTAGCTTTAATATCCTGAAGACTCGCAGCAGGCGCAGGGCTCGCACTATTAATAGGTAGTTACTTCCAACAAAGAGAAAAGATAAATAAAGAGGAATCGTTGAAAGGAAATCTATAATTCCATAAAAACTGAAAATATAATGTGTTGGCTTCCGAACGGATACCACTCTTGCAATGTACTCTAAAGTAAAAAAGATGGTGATAATCCACTCCCCAATGTAGAGTAATTGATGGTATTTGGCATCAATCCAGCGAACGCTTTCCAGCATTACAAAAATGACACTCAGTAAAATTAAAACGAGTAAAATAAGATCAAATATTTTACCTACGCGTGTGTCTGCTTCATAAACGATTTCATGAAGTTTTACGCGCCACGGACTATTTTTGTTAGGTTTCAAATTGCTTTTTTCTATTTGTTAACGTATCTGTTTTATTCAATAAACTTCCTTAGATTCCAGTTTTATTGTCTTAAGAACTTTATGCCTGCGCAAATAGCTCTGGATGATATGCTGCGTGTCACGATTGTTAGGCATCGGATTAATGATGGATTTTAATATTTTAGGATTGGTTATTTGATGGTTTAAATTATAAAAACCAAATCCTTTATAGTGCCCGTTTTCAATTAAAACAACAGACCGCTCCTCACGATCCCTACCTACATCAATTAGAAGCATGTCCTGATTCTCATAACTATACCTTTCAATAACAGATTTTACTCTAGTATTATATGCCTCTGTTGGTTCCTCGTTAATACAAGCGCCGTTGCACTCTTTTAAACCGTAGAGAAAACAGTGGCCTTCTGTTTCGTATAAACCATTGAGCTTCTGGCATAAATTATTTTCTTCAGTAATTCTAAAAAGTGTTGTTTTGGCTTGTTGGTAATTGGTAAAGGTAGTAATTGCTTTTTTACGACCGTCTGCTTTTTGGATACTTAGGTTTAAATACCCCTTTTCGTCCGTATGTGCATTGAGTTGGTAATTAAAAAGTGTCTTTCGCAATGCCCGGTTGTACAAAGGCTTATTGTGCTTTATTTCTTCACTTTCTTTTAGCTGTGCAATGAGGTCACTCCCTGTTTCTTCAAAAGTAACCGTTGTAACATCCAATTGGATTCGCTTCGACTTTCTATTGTCATTTGTAAAATGCTGGGTGAGTCGTTTTTTAATATTTTTACTTTTCCCAATGTAAATTATAGTTCCATCTTTTCGATGCATATAATAAACACCCGTCTTAGCCGGAGCTCCTTGAATTAAGTCTACTAGTTTTGGCTCTACCTGTCGCTTAGGATCTTTTCTTATTAAGGAGAGAACAATTTCTTTTGAGATGTCTTTGGCTAATAATAATTTAAAAAGACTCACAGTGGCCTTCGCATCGCCCTGAGCGCGATGACGATCTGTAATGGGAATCCCTAATGTTTTTACTAGTTTTCCGAGGCTGTATGATTCCAAATCGGGCATTAACTTTTTGGATAGCTCCACCGTACAAAGTGTGTTTAAGTCGAATTCATATCCAAGGCGATCAAACTCGGTTGTTAGAATTCTATTGTCAAACTTGGCGTTGTGTGCAACTAAGGTACAGTCTGCAGTAATTTCAATAATTCGTTTCGCAATTTCATAAAACTTGGGTGCATTCCGAAGCATTTTATTATTTATTCCAGTAAGATTGACCACAAATGGCTGGATGTCACGTTCTGGGTTTACCAAACTACTAAACTGATCAACAACTTTATGACCGTCAAAACGGTATATAGCTATTTCTGTTATTCCCTCTTCATTGTATTTTCCACCTGTAGTTTCTATATCTAATATTGCGTACATCAGTTTATTGGATATGCTCAATTAATAATTGATTACCGTAAAGGTACTAAGATTCTAACTTTTCGCCTCAGAATCGGTCTATAGCAATGTGATAGGTGCTTCGGCTGTTTTTACTGTTCATCTGTAAAGAGGTCTAAACATCTAGTAATTTCGTTTGCCAAAGATCTTACTTCCAACGCGAATCATGGTACTTCCATTTTCAATGGCTATTTGAAAATCGCCACTCATCCCCATAGAAAGGACCTCGAATTGATGCGCTTCTTTTAGTTCGTTGTACTGTGCTTTAAGTTTCTGAAATTCTGCCGATATTTGTTCCGCATTACTAGTGAAGCTTGCCATTCCCATAAGGCCAATGATTTTCGTGTTTTGAAAACTTTGAACGTCCTCAGAATTTAATAACCCATGTAAATCTTCTTCCGACATCCCATACTTACTGTCTTCTTCAGCAATTTTTAGCTGAAGTAAACAGTGAATAGTCCTATTGTGCTTTAACGCTTGTTTGTTTATCTCTTTGAGAAGTTTAAGACTATCTACGGCGTGAATCAAACTCACAAAATGGGCCATGTATTTTACCTTGTTCGTTTGAACGTGACCAATCATATGCCATTCAATGTCCTTTGGCAATTCCTGCCATTTGCTTTCCATCTCTTGAATTTTATTCTCACCAAAAACGCGCTGCCCTTCTGTGTAGGCCTCAAGTAGATCTGCTGCAGGTTTTGTTTTTGAAACTGCCACCAAAGTGACTTCCGAAGGAAGGCTGCTTTTTAACGTATTTAAATTTTCAGAAATACTCAAATTCATTTATTATGGTCTAAATTATAATTCAAAAATTTAATTTTTCATCTAACATCTGCATTAAAACTCATAGATCGTAACGCCACTTCGAAGTTTTGGTTCAATATAGGTACTCTTTGGGGGCATTTTCAACCCCTCATCTGCTATATGTTTCATTTCTTCAATGTTTACAGGAATAAGCCCAAAACCTACTTGATGCTGTCCACTGTCCACTAGCATTTTCACATAGGCCAGGTCGTTTCTTCCGTGCGCGTATTCAATGCGTTGGTCGTTTCTAAGATCTTCAATTCCTAAAATTGGTTTCAGAATAGTAAGGTATAATATCTGGGCGTCTAATGCATCAAGTGCATTGGTTATTTCGTAATTATTTTTCCGAAGATACAATGAGTAAAATTCGCCATCTAAGTACATGCTAAAATGATGCTTTTTCGATGGTTTATAGTATTCGAGTCCACGGTTTTCAATACGGAACAATGCGTCGAGTTTAATTAAAAATGTTTCCTTACTCAAGCCATTCAAATCTTTTACCATGCGATTAAACTCGAATATCTGCAAGTCGCTTTCTGGAATGAGATAACTCATAAAGTAATTATAAGCCTCATTTCCAGTATGGTTTTTATTTTCAGCTTCCAAATCTTTCGCTAATAAATACGAAGAAGCCGAGCGATGATGTCCGTCTGCAATGTACAAGGAATCCATAGATCCGAATAATTCAGAAATTCGCTTCACAGTTTCTTTATCATCTACATGCCAAAGGTAATGTGTGTCTCGATAGGTCGTTGTAAATTCATATTCAGCCCGATCAGACATTAGTGTTTTGATAATTTGCGCCAATTCATCATTATCAGGATATGTAAGAAGTACGGGTTCGGCATTAAAGCCTACTGTTTTTAGGTACTTTTCAAATAATTGTTCCTTGTATTCTAAGGTATTTTCATGTTTTTTTATGACGTTATCTTCGTAATCTTGAGCACTTGCTGCCGCAACAATCCCATTAAATTCGTAGCCATCTCTATTGACGATTTTATAAATATAAAAGGATGGATTTTCATCTCTTTCGAAATAACGATCCTCTTTAAATTCTTGGTATCGATTCCGAACTAAATTATACCGTTCCTCACCCGAAGTTGCTTTGTGGTATCGGTACCCTGGGTTTACAATATGTAAAAATGAAAACGGGTTGTCACGCAAGCGAGATTCGAGTTCATGACTCGTATAACTTTGAAACGATCGTGAAGCGATCAAGCTTACCTTGTCACGAGTAGGGCGCACGGCACGAAATGGAATTATTTTCGCCAAAGTATGGGTGTATTTGTGTGTTGCATTAAGCTATAAGTTATTGGATTCAATGGAACGACTTCGCAACCACTTCGGCCTTCCTGTTTTGACTGTAGTCATAAAAACCTTCCCCACTTTTTACTCCCAGTTTTCCTGCCATTACCATATTCACAAGAAGTGGGCAAGGTGCGTATTTCGATGTTTTAAACCCATCATGCATCACGTTTAGTATGGACAAGCAAACGTCCAAGCCAATGAAGTCGGCCAAAGCCAATGGACCCATTGGATGTGCCATTCCTAGCATCATCACCGTGTCAATTTCTTTAACCCCTGCAACACCATTGTAAAGCGTCTCTATCGACTCATTAATCATGGGCATCAATATTCGGTTGGCTACAAAGCCAGGATAATCATTTACTTCCACTGGGACTTTTCCTAATTCTTCTGAAAGCGCTCTCACAGTATTATAGGTTTCGTCACTTGTATTATACCCTTTGATGATCTCTACCAATTTCATAATTGGAACAGGGTTCATAAAGTGCATTCCAATAACCATTTCAGGCCGAGAGGTAACTGCTGCAATTTTTGTAATTGAAATGGAGGATGTGTTGCTTGCTAGAATCGTATCATCTGGGCAAAAACGCTCTAAATCTCGGAAGATTTTTAATTTCAGATCTAAATTTTCAGTAGCCGCTTCTACCACCAAACTTGCATATTCTAAACCTTCTTCCATGTTGGTGAAGGTTGTAATATTGGCTAGTGTTTGTGCCTTTTGAGCTTCAGTGATTCTTTCTTTGGCAACCATGCGATCCAAGTTTTTGCTAATTGTAGCAATTCCTTTATTCAAGGAAGCTTGAGAGATATCGATGAGTTGTACCCTATAATTACATTGTGCAAAGGCATGTGCGATTCCGTTGCCCATAGTACCTGCGCCAATAACTGCAATATTTTTCATATGAGTGCCCGCTTCGACGGGTGTCTTTTAGTTTAAACGTCTATTTTGAGCCACCTTTAAAAAAAGATGCTCTGGTATGCTACTTGAAATTTTCAATTATTTTCATTGCTACTCTTAAGGCCTCTGCCCCTTGAGTAAGGCTCACAACAGGCACGGTGTCTGTGTGAATTGAATGTGCAAATGCTTCTAGTTCATCTAAAATAGCATTGTTTTGCTCAACCTCCGGATTGTTAAAATAAATTTGTTTTTTCACCCCTTCAGCATTGGTTAGAATCATTGCAAAGTCTTCCGGATTCTCAGGAGCGTCCTTCATTTTTACAACTTCACACTTTTTTTCTAGAAAATCAACCGAAATATAGGCGTCTTTCTGAAAGAAACGCACCTTACGCATACTTTTCATTGAAATTCTACTGGCTGTAAGATTGGCAACACAACCATTTGCGAATTCGATTCGTGCATTTGCAATATCTGGAGTTTCGCTAATTACTGCAACGCCACCTGAGTGAATAGCGGTAACTTCAGAGTCAACCACACTTAGAATCGCATCAATATCATGTATCATCAAATCCAAAACTACCGAAACATCTGTTCCTCGCGGGTTGAATTCTGCCAGGCGATGCGCCTCAATAAACAATGGATTTTTAATTTTATTTTTAATTGCTAGAAATGCAGGATTAAAGCGTTCCACTTGCCCTACCTGCCCTCTAACCTTGTACTCCTTTGCAAGATCTCTAATGATGTTTGCCTCTTCAACAGTATTGGTGATTGGCTTTTCAATAAACAAATGTTTTCCCGCCTTTATTACTTTTTTTGCGCATTCAAAATGATGAAGGGTAGGCGTTACAACATCCACCATATCACAGGCATTTATGAGTGCTTCCATGGTTGGAAAACGCTTATATCCAAATTCTTTCTCTATCGCTTCAGCAGCAGCAGCGTTCGAATCGAAGAAACCAACAAGTTCATAAGCACTCGATTGCTGTAGTAATTTTAAATGAATTTTTCCAAGGTGTCCCGCACCCAAAACTCCCGCTTTTAACATTCGTGTTTGTTTTGTGCAAATGTAAGGGATTTGGTAGAATTTACGAAGCGTGAATTTTGGATTTAGATTATTCCTTTTTTTGTAATTTGATACTTGTAATTTGAGACTTTCTTTTCATCTTTGTATCGATGAAAAATACTTTTATTCATAAGGGAATGCGTAAAAATTTGGTAGCGATTCTCGAAAAAAAAGGGATTGTTAATCCAGATGTTTTAAAGGCTATTAATAAGATCCCAAGGCATCTTTTTATGGATTCCGGCTTTCTTGATCATGCCTATGTCGATAAGGCCTTTCCAATTGGAGCCGATCAAACAATATCACAACCCTATACGGTGGCTCGACAAACGGAACTGTTAGAGATAAAAAGAGGTGATAAAATTCTAGAAATTGGCACTGGTAGTGGTTATCAAACAGCTGTTTTATTGGAAATGGGAGCCCTTGTGTATTCTATTGAACGCCAGAACGAGCTATTTAAAAAAACGAAGTTATTCCTTCCGAAGCTCGGCTACTATCCTAAGAAATTAATTTTTGGTGATGGGTATATTGGTCTCAAACAAGAAGCGCCATTCGACGGCATTATTGTAACGGCCGGAGCCCCTTTTGTGCCCAAGGCATTGTTAGCACAACTAAAAGTAGGAGCGAAGCTTGTTATTCCGGTTGGAGATGCATTGCAAATTATGACCTTATTTACCCGGGTCTCCGCATCAGAATTTGAAAAAGAAGAGTTTGGTGAGTTTCGTTTTGTTCCTTTATTAGAGGATAAAAATTAACCGTTACTCGGTCTAATTAGCTGCTGGATTATACACAGCTACTGCAATTTTAGAATCGGCAGTACCGTAATATAAAAACCATTTGTCTTTAAAATATACAAGACCTTCCACAAAGCAAACCTCATTTACTTCTCCCACTTTTTCATAGTCTTTATCGGGCTTAATAAAATGGTTTTCTGTTCGTTCAAGCAATTTGTATGGTGCGTCTTTGTCGAATAATGCCTGTCCTGCCGCATAGGTAAACTTTGGTAGCTTTGGATCGTTAAAGTTTGCAGCATTGCTCGCATTATAAATTAATAGGATTCCTTGATCTTTTAGAAGGGCATAAGGGCCAGGCTCTACCAATCGGCTGTCAAAATATCCCATGCGTGGGTTTAGCACTGCAATTCTTTTACCCGACTCCTCATTTTCAGCAACTGTCCAATGTATTAAATCGGTTGACGACGCCATAAAAAGACTGGTGTCTCCAAAATACATCCAGTATTTTCCCTTAATTTTTTTGGCGATAATTTTATTTTCAACACGCTCGCTAACTATGGCACCGGCCTTAGACCAGGTATCGGCATGTTTTTCATCTTTTAATACCAGGCCATGCTTTACCCAGCGTATTAAATCTTTAGAAGATGCGATGCTCAATCGTGCCGTTTTACCGTCGTAAGAAGTATATGTCATAAAGTATTCACCTGTTTCACTTTCCACAATGCGGGGGTCTTCTACACCGTCAAAATAACAGAAATAACAGGCTTCAGAGTTTTCTTGCTCAACCTCACTTTTCTTGTAATTCCATTCGTATACTTTCATAGTATCTTCATCTGGATAGAAAACTGGGGTAGCAGATTTTTCAAAATGCAGTCCATCATTGCTTATTGCCATTCCTATCCGCGAAGTACCTCGTAAATCTTGGGCTCTGTAAAACATATATACTGTATCGTCTTTAACAATAGCCGTTGGGTTTAATACATTTCTCTCTTCCCATTTAACTTGGTTGCCACTAATAGGATCTGTAAATACAAGATCTGGAGATGGTTTCATGATGGGATTGATACTATCAACCTTTTCAAAAAATGGGAAGGCCCAATCCGTTTTGCTCTCACTTAATGTCGTTTGATTAGGGACTTTCTGTTTACAGGCGATACATACGAAAATTGAAATAAAAAAGAGGGTGCTTTTCATGTTGTTTGGGATTGTTGAACAGGGGAATGTACGAACTTTTAGAGTTGCCAACTGTTTATTAATCAAATAAATATAAAATCAACAAACAAAACACCCACCAAGCAACATTTGAAGAGATTACCGACACTTACTTCCTTTAATCACATACGGTATAGGCGCCACTTGTTTCGATTTGTTTAGGCGTTTATTTTTATAAAGTACGAGAGAAGTAGAACCGCTAAGGAGCAGCCCGTCGCCATAAAAAAATGAGCAGTTGTATTATTCAAAAAGACCCAAAAACTTGATGCCAAAAATAACAGCACCAAAACTAGACCCTTCAAAATACGATCGAACATAGTCTAATCGCAAAAGTCTGTATTTACCGATGCCGAGATTATCAAGACCCACAGACCATTCGGTATAGGGTTTATTACTTTCCGAAGTTAAAAAATGTGCGCCAGCAATTAAATTGAAGTTCAGTGTATTGATTCCCGGTATTTTACCCAGTATCCAGCCGCGAAAATCGTGTTCGATATGTCCTTCGAGATAGCTTTTGTTGGTGCTAAGTTTGTAATATGGGAGTAGGTTAAATACGTTGGTGTAATTAGAGGCGTTGCCCAAACGCGTCTCATTTCCATTAAAATGTTGATAATCGGCAAAGGAAATAGCATCGGCATTAAAAAAAGCACCTCCCTTCAGGTTGTAGTAAAACTGTCCCTTGTTTCCCAAGCTCACCTCTTGGTCTAACCGCCCTCTTAGCTGCGTATAATTGTAGTTAGAATTGGATGCCCCAAGGCCGTTTTCTGCAATTAGTGTTAGTCTTGGATAGCGGTCATTACCGACATTAAATTTCATGTCGGGGCGCGAAAAGTATTTTTGACCAAAGCTTAGGCGCACTACTACCTCCGATTTGTAAATATCATGGGTATCGATGGCAGCAGTTAAATAGTCGTTGGGGTCTAAAGGATTGTTCGATGTATAACGAACTCCCTTGGCCGCAATAAATACGTAATCACTTTCATTAAACAAAGGTTTCCTTTGCTCGTATCCAATTGTAGCGCGAACTTCGAGGCCATTTACGACCTCCTGACTATATTTTAGACGCGCAAAATTGAGTTCGTATGCCTTAAGGTAATTGCGTTCAAAAAACAGCGTAGAAATCCCATTAATGAAAGGTGATATCGGTTCTTCAGTGTTAAACTGCTGTACTTTACTACCGCCAGTAAGATCTAAACGAAGGTTGTTTTTCATATTGAATTTTCGGGTAATACGCCCGGTAAATCGCAGTCGGTCGTCGGCAATACCGTAGGTTGCATCAAAGCCAGCGCGAAACCATTTGGTCTCATTCTCATCAAACCACTTAAAAAAACGCAATCCTGCGGCGATATTCCAACCTTGAAGGGTGTTAAAACCATTTCCAGCGATCGGACCGGTATATTCAATAGTGTATTTTTTTAATCTATTCTTATAGGTATATCCTAGTATAATGTCTGAAAATTTGGGCTTGTTAGATTTTCGGTCTAAGGAATCTAAAAAGGGTTTGGATTTTTGCAATACTTGAAGGCTGTCTCGTTTTATATAATCGTTCAGTTCTTCATCCGTTAATGGAACTGGACGTGTGCCCTTCCAAAAGAGGCTGTCTTTTTTATTGGCTTCAGCATCGAAGGCTAGTACTTCATTTGTAAAGGATTTCTTATCAAATTGAGGGTTGAAGTTGTAGTTGCTGTAGTTCGCTATAAATTTTCCTTCCCCATTAAGTCCTAGAAACCCAAAACCAAAATCGATTGTTTGGGATATTTTCACCCAGAAATTATAGTTAGGGTCGAATTTAAAGTTTTGCTTAAACACGAGATCACTAATAAGTGGCGTTTGTATGGCTTCGCCAGTTGTGGCTATTTCGATGCCGTACAACTGCCAATCGTCTTCTACAATATACACATAGCCAGACCATACACGGTCCTTGGGTCTTTTGGGGCTTACTTTTATTTTATTAATCAGTTTAGTCCCTTCATAGAAAACCCCTTCTAGGGTATACGTATAGTAGTTTAATGCTGAAACTCCTATGGGCGATACAATGGCCGCGTTTAGATCGATTGTGTTTTCGTAGAATGAAAAGGTAGCTTCTTGTGCACTATTAAAACTGAAGCCATTGTCGTTCCCGCTTACTTTGCTAGCAATAATCCTTTCTCTAAAATCGTTGGGCTGTCGATAGGATATTTTCGAGATCGTTTCTGAAAGGTAAACAATACCACTTCTTGTTGTATCCAACAAACCATCCAGATCACCTACTTCTTGCCCCATGATTTTTAGTGGTACGGCTTTCAATTTCCACAAACCTCGGGAATAGAAATCGGCAGTATATTCACTAATTTTAGCGAGATTTTCTTTTCGTTGTGCAATGGTTTCTCGAATAATTCGGTAGGCGGGATCTTCACTTTTATTTGAGAGCACAACCTGGTCAAGACTTACTAACTCTTCCTCTAGGAGCACATTTAGGATATAGGGAAAGGAAGTAATATCTATTTTTTTTACTAATTTCTTAAATCCTAAAAACTGAAATACGATGGTATACGCTCCTGGTTTCGAGAAATTTAATTCAAAATTTCCTTCGTCATTTGAGGTGGTTCCCGAATAGGTGTTCTCTAGATAGATGTTTACATAGGAGAGTGCTTCGCCATTGGTGTTACTTACCTTACCTACAATTTGTGAATGCGATATAAAAGAACTAAAAAAAAGAAAAAGAAAAAGTATTCGTTGCATAGGTCTTGGTACTGTCATTCTAAAAGGACTAAATTATGAGGAAATTGATTGGTTTTTCAATTTTTTTGAAGTGATGGAACTATGTGCCATATGTTAAAGCGGTAGATTCTTGTGTTAGAGGGGCTACGCTTTTTCCCCAAAAGGATTAATTATTAAATGCCTTTTTTATACGGCTTAAGTCTCTCTTGTTATCGCGATCTTTAATCGAATCTCGTTTGTCATATTCTTTTTTTCCTTTACAGAGCGCTATGTTTATTTTAGCGAGTCCTTTGTCATTCGTATAGAGTAGCAAAGGAATGATGGTAAGGCCAGAATTTTTAACTTCCTTCTCTAGTTTCTTCAACTCACTTCGATTGAGTAATAGTTTTCGTTCGTTCTTAGGATTGTGATTGAAATGAGTGGCGTGAGAATACTCCTGAACAGTCATGTTAATAACAAACAGTTCGCTGTTGTGAAATTCACAAAAACTTTCGGCTATCGAAGCCTTGCCCTCTCTTATGGCTTTAATTTCAGTACCCGCCAAAACAATCCCGGCCGAATAGGTGTCGAGCACCTCATATTCGAAACGGGCTTTTCTGTTCTTAATTTTTACGTTTTTCTGAAGTGCCATAGGTACAAAAGTACTATTTCTCAATTTGATTTATACGGTATACGCATCCAATTTTCTTATGATTCCTTTTGCAGACAGATTGGGTATTTCTTGCCGTATGCAACACCCTAGAGATGGGTGAGTGCTTCTTTATTTTTTGCCGTGAGTACTAAAATCCTGTTTCCTTCGAACGGAGAATTATGGCCGTGTTGCGCAGCTTATAAATACTAACGAACACTAATAATTTCAACATTTTTCATCCCTTTTTTTAAGGTGACCTTATAAAGGAGTCCGTTCTCGTTGTCTGCAATGTCGTCGTATTTTTTTTCGGTAATGATCGCGTTTACAAATTGGGGTGTTGTATCGCTATGGCCCACTACTAAAACACTTTTACCATGCGTATGTTCTCTGAAACGATCATCATAAAGGGCATTTGGGTTGTAGGACTCTATGGTCATATCTTTTTGGGTAGCCGTATAGGCAGCAGTTTGCATGGTTCGGCTATAGTCTGTCGAGAAGATGTGATCGATGGGAATGTTTTCGAAATAAGCGGCCCAATTTCTGGCTCTTAAAAGACCTTCTTCGGTCAATTGAGGATTCTTATTCGTAGGGTCGGAGCGATCTTTTTCTGCGTGCCGTATGAGATAATAAGTGGTGACACTGAGATCTTCAACGACCTTTTCTTGTTTCTTTTTGGAGTCGTTACAGGCTAAAAGAATAAAAAATACAAGAAATAAAGAAGTAATTCTATACACATTAATTTATTTAGACTCTAAAGATACGAAAGTTTTAAACGCAGGTGAAACTGCAGCAAGATGCCCGGGATTATAGGTATTTTACTGCGGTTATCATTGTAAAGGCGACGGTAAAAAATGTAATGGAAAGAATGTAAATTCCAAGAGCTCGATTGTGAGGATTTTTACTTTTAATTTCTTGAGTTTTCATAGTTCGTAGGTTTGAAGCTTGGTATACTATAGAGACGAACGAACTTCGAAAGTGTTACCGTTTTTGTTTTTTGACAGAGGAAACCCTTTGTTCAAATGAGGACTCGGTCACAGGGTTTACAACGTTTTTGGCGAGTTCCATAAAATCTTCAGCATGTGTTTCTCTTTTTTGCTTCAGAAGATTAAAGTGCACAAAAGTACTCCACATAAGCGCTTTTATTTCTGTCTTGTCTGCGTTTAGCATTCTGAGTTCTACCAAAAGGTGAGAGTCTCCAAACTGAAGTAATTGCGTCTCAATTACAACCTCTTCCATTAAAAAAGCAGGTTTTAAATACGCAATTTGATTGCTTCCTACTACCCAGCTCTTTCCTTCCTTTCGCGCCATTTTATAAATGTCAATGCCATAGTTGTCAATTAGCTGGTCCTCGCGGGCATTCATGAAATAGTTTAAGTAGGCAGCATTGTTTAAATGGTTAAAAGGATCACAATCCTGAAAACGTACTTTTGTTCTGCTTTCTAAAACAGTTCTTAATTCTTGCATATATTTTGATGTTATCCGAAACGGTATATTGGGGTTAAAAATTAACTCTTTAGTTCGTTGGTTATGATGTGGTCAATATTATTTGTTGCTTCTATCAAATAATTTCGATCACCCATGGTTTGGTACATAAATACCGCTCCTTGAATTCTAGTGTATAGAACTTTCGAAAATGTATCTCCGTCTATATTTTTCTTCACTTCTCCTGCGGCTTGGGCTAATGCTACTAGTTTTGAAATAGTATGTTGTGTTCTTGTGATAACGGCTTGCACATGTTCCAACAAGTGGTTCTCTTGATTGTTCGAATCAACACCAACATTTAAAATAGGGCAGCCGCCAAGATGCTTGCTAAATTGATCGTAATGTCGGTAGAAGTCGGTAATGAGATACAATTTCTGAAGGGGCGTTTTTCCTTTTTCTTGGTGTTTCGCTATTTGTTTCAGTAAATCGTTCATGTTTTTTTGGAATGCTGCAATGGCGAGCTGTTCTTTATTTTCAAAGTTACCGTAAATAGCGCCTTTGGTAAGGCCAGTTGCTTGTGTAATATCAGACATAGAGGTCGCCGAATATCCTTTTGAAGTGAATATTGGTGCCACTTTTTCAATGATCATTTTAGATGTTTTTGCTGCCTTTGTTAACATGGTATTTGATGTGTAGTGTAAAGATATTAAATAAATATACCAATCGGTATAAAAAAACATTTAAAAGTATAGTTTTGAATGCTTATCTTTTCAAAAAAACGAACAGTTATGAAAAAAATTACCTTTATTTTATGTTTATTGACCTATGTTGTAAACGCTCAAGTTACGGGCTATAATTTAGGAGATGCTGTAGACGATTTTACAGTCACAGACACAGATGGCGTTGAGCACAACTTGTACACCTACCTCGCTGATGGAAAATATGTGTATTTAGATTTCTTCTTTGATACCTGTGTCCCCTGTCAAACAACGACTCCTATTTTTAATGAGTTCCATGATAAATATGGATGTAATAGTGGTGATGTTGTGATGATATCTATGAACAATGGATCAGATTCAGATGCTGAGGTTATTGCATTCGAAAATGCCTTTGGCGGCCCATTTAATCATGCACCCGCAGTGAGTGCTGATGGAGGCGCAGGAGCTGTAGATACCGATTTTGGAATATCTGCATATCCTACCTACTGTCTTATCGCACCAGATACAACATTAATTGAGTCAGATATATGGCCTTTAACTGGTGTTGGTACTTTTGAAGCTACCTTCCCAGCTGGATTTAACCCGCCAGTTTTGTCTTGTAGCCTCGGTGTTACGGATGCAACTGAAGCACTTGGTTTTGTAGTGTTTCCTACAGTTTCTAACGGTAGTGAAATTAATATTGTATTAAATGAAGACGTTGACACGGATGTCAATATCTATGATAGCCTGGGCAGACGCGTGTTTTTTAATAGCTATAGTGAGAAAAATATTCAATTTAGTTTGAATGCTGCGCCTGGATCTTACTTTGTAACGATTGCTTCGGAAAGCAGCGCTGTTACCAAAACTATTATCATTAAGTAAACCGTATTCGTTTTATATTCAAGTAAAAAACCCCCTGTAATTTAAAATGTACAGGGGGTTTTAATCTACCAAATATGAAATGAGTTTTTAAGGAAGACGCATCATGCTTCTTCAGTAGGTTCAATAGAAATTAGGCATAAAATTACGTTCATTCCTGAACACCATGGCATTGTTGAAGTATCTAACAAAATGACCGATTTCCCATCGTTTTTTTCTTCAGTAGCGCGCATTGAAAAAAAGCAAAGCAGTAGCACAGAATTGCGATGTTCCATTGGTATTCCTTAACTTTGAAAAAAAATAGAAACTATGAGTTTGTTCGGTTTGTTTGGTTCTAAAAATGCTTCTGAAGAAAAAGTAGAAAAAGAAAAGAATAGCGTGCCGTGGCATGCATTAAACTCACTAGAACAACTAAAAACCATTGTTGAAGAGTCAAAAACAAAACCCATAGCCATTTTTAAGCATTCCACACGCTGCGGTATTAGTAGGATGGTATTAAACCAGTTTGAAAGCAGTTATCAGTTAGAAGATTCTCAGTTAAAATTATACTACCTGGATCTTTTATCCAATCGTGATGTTTCGGATGAAGTTGGATTTAGGTTTCAGGTGATGCATCAAAGCCCTCAGTTACTGGTGATCAAAAATGGAAACACGGTACATCATGCTTCTCATAGCAGTATTCAGGCGCAAGACCTGAAAACCTTTATCTAAAAAGAAGAAACAACCAAACGGTCTAGTAGATTTGATGTTTTTTTAAGGTTTCTTTCAGCCGTATTTTAATATCTGTTCCGGCATCCAAGACCATTTGCTCATTGCTAGGAAAGGCCACAGAGCCATTGCGCAATAGTTTTAGATCTCTCTCTGTTAAGGCTCGCTTATCGCCTCTAAAGGATGCGAAGTTGTTTTCAAAAACAAATTCAGA
>TARA_B110000211_G_scaffold70111_1_pt1 | contig 18720 bp, 16 predicted proteins | sample TARA_B110000211 | Tara Oceans TARA_B110000211 (sample SAMEA4397516) | marine metagenome | biome: Polar Biome; feature: [DCM] deep chlorophyll maximum layer (ENVO:01000326); material: water (ENVO:00002006), including particulate matter (ENVO:01000060) such as... | depth 30 m
GTATGTGTATAGCCATCTTCTAGAAATTTTCATTTCCGGATCATATTCACCGTTGGACGCGCTTATTGGTTGATTCACAGTAGATGCAGTAAGCCCATCGACATCAAAAATGCGCAAAGCCCCAAAGTTCTTGTTGCCCGATCCGGAAATTCCTTGATCACCAACTGGCGAAGACCAGAAGGTGTAATCCCAGGCATCTGAATCGGGCGTGTTTTGGTAAATGGATATATATCCAGTACCATCATTACTCGCAGTGTCGTCTCCCTGAATGAGCTGTGACCCTTCTCTAAGGTAGATACTCGCCTTTTCAGTTGAACTTACATCATCATTTTTTGTGAGCGTTATATTGTCATTTACAAACAATACTTCGTCATTTACGTAAATATACGAAGCAGCACCACCGTCTGTAGGCTTAACATAAAGCTGCGCAAAAGTAGATACAGAAAATAGTAATGCTGTAATTGGTAATAGTAGGGTTTTCATTATATTTTTTTTAGAAAACATTCCACTTTGGGAGTAAAATGTTTAATTTAGGAGTTAAAGATAATTATAAAAGTTGAACTTCCACTAATTTTGTAGGAAAAATCTTTTCAATATGTTTGTAATCACCACTTTATACATATATTATTGTAAAATATGAACAAACAAAACGTACTTTTTAAACAAGGTGACAATGTCTTGGTGCTGGATGATGATTTGTCAGGAATAGTTTCGTCGGTGAAGGGTAATTTAATCGTCATTGTTACAGATGATGATTTTGAAATGGAATTTGCTAGTTCTGAGTTAGTACGTATTGAGAGTACTTTGTCGAAACGCGATTTTATTCCGGATGATCTTTTAGGAGTTTTGTCTGAGAAAGCCGATAAGAAGATTAAAAACGTGAAACGGGTTTTGCCAAAAGAAAGAAATACTCCTCCAATGGAGGTCGATTTGCATATCCATCAATTGGTTCAAAAGACCAGAGGGATGAATAATTATGAGATGCTTACTATTCAAATAGATACAGCCAAGCGTCAACTAGAATTCGCTATCAAAAAGAGGATCCAGCGCGTCGTTTTTATACACGGTGTTGGAGAAGGTGTGCTTAAGGCGGAATTAGAATATCTCTTTAGGCAGTATGGTAATTTGCAATTTAACGACGCCAACTACCAAAAGTATGGACAGGGAGCCACCGAGGTATATATTTTTCAGAATAAAGAACCTTAATTAAAAATAGGGGTAACAGGTACCGTTCCTTGAAGAATATTCGGAAGCATTCCAAGGTCAATAAGTTCAATGATTAACTGCTCTTCATCATTGAATAGAACTAGGTTTTGAAGTATTAGACCAATGTCACTACTTAGAGCATAGGTGTGAAGAATGTACTCATTTATTGTGGTTTCGTTTGATATATTGGAATTTAAGTAATCTGGCCCAACGGTAGGGTCGGTTATATCATCTAACGGATTTAAATTTGAATTTAAGTCTTCATTACGAGTCAATACTGAATCATTATCGTCGTCGTCGTCCAAATAATCAGCAATGCCATCTCCGTCTGAGTCCCGGGGGTTTGATGGGTCGTCACCGAGTTCTGCTGAAGTTGGAATATTGTCGCCATCATCATCGAAGTCATAATAATTTAACAAGCCATCCTCATCGGTATCTGTCGTATTGATTTGCTCATTTACATTGTCATTGTCTTCTAAAGTGGTTATGGTGGTTAGTGACGCTGTCCCAGAGTTGGCCAGGTAGTTTTGCTGAGCTAAAGGCGAAATAGGGGGAATGCTGCTGCAAAAATAGTCGGTGGATATTCCTTCATCGAATTTACGATAATTCACGAAATTTGATTCATTAAGCGAATAATTTACGGTACCAGACTCTAAAAATAGAACGTCGGTTGTATTCAGTTTTAATGAGATACTTTCTTGTGTGCTTGTATTAATTTTAAAGAAGACATAAGCGCCAGGACCTCCACAGGCTTGAAGATTTTGATTGTCAAAATCAAAACTCGTCACAATAATGTCTCCGTCGTTGCAGCTTATAAATGATACACAGGCGAATAGAATACCTAAAATTTTTTTCATTTCTCTTTTAATTTTCTGTTATTTACAAAGTAACGAATTATTATAATGGAACTGTTTTCAATTTTTTATTTTTAATGTATTTTTGTCTACTATGAAAAAAGTGTACTTCGATAGCGCTGCCACAACACAACTTCGACCTGAGGTAATAAAGTGTATCTCTAATGTTTTAGAAAATGAATATGGAAATGCATCATCTACACATTCATATGGAAGATCATCTAAATCTTTGCTTGAAACATCTAGAAAAGAAATAGCTGCACATTTAAATGTGTCCTCTTCAGAAATTATTTTTACTTCTGGTGGCACTGAAGCGGATAATTTGGTTCTTAACAGCTGTGTTCGTGACCTAGGCGTAACACGTATTATCTCAAGTAAGATAGAACATCATGCTGTTTTATATTCGATAAATGAGCTAGAAAAAACACATGGTATTCAGGTAGATTTTGTGAAATTAGATAGTAATGGCCGTGTTAATTATCAAGATTTAGAACGCTTACTAAAAATCGATGATAAGAAAACCTTAGTAAGTTTAATGCATGTCAATAATGAAATCGGATGTATATTAGATTTAAAGCGGGTCGCATTATTGTGCAAGGAGTATGATGTTTTATTTCACAGCGATGCAGTACAATCTGTAGGGCACTATGAATTGGATTTTTCTGAAATTCCAATTGATTTTGCAGCTGCAGCAGCACATAAGTTCCATGGGCCTAAAGGCGCAGGTTTTGCATATATACGAAAGTCGCATCGGATAAAACCATTGATCTTTGGAGGTGAACAAGAACGAGGTCTCCGCGCAGGAACCGAGGCTGTATACGCTATAGTTGGTATGGCTAAAGCTTTAGAGTTATCCTATCAAAACCTGGCGAAGGAAAAGGAATATGTCACAGAAATAAAAGATTATTTTAAAACAGAAATTTCAAAAGCTATTCCTGGAGTAAAGTTTAATGGGGCTTGTGATGATAATTCAAAAAGCACCTACACCGTCTTAAATATTTGTTTTCCCATACCGCCAGAAAAGGCATTAATGCTTCTTTTTCAATTGGACTTAAATGGGATTGCTTGTTCAAAAGGAAGTGCGTGTCAGAGTGGAAGTTCTAAAGGGTCACATGTTTTAAATAATGTGCTTTCTGACGAAGACCTATTAAAACCGTCGATTCGGTTTTCTTTTTGTCTATATAATACGAAAGATGAAGTGGATTATGTGATAAAAGTTCTCAAAGAATTCACAGAAAATTAAAACTTCATTGTAGTTCGTAAGTTAAATACTCTCGGTGTTAGAAAATTCGGTATCGAATATTGCACTTTCGTATAAGCATCTCTCACAAATGTATTGGTAATTGAATTCTGAACATCAAAAATATTAAAGATTTCAGCTCCAATAGTAAGCTCTTTAAAAGCACTGAGCCAACCTTTCTCTCTTCTGTTATCTTCACCGACAAGTAGATAAGAAACCCCTACATCTGCTCTTTTGTAATCAGGTAATCGCGTTTGGTAATCGTAAGGGTCTGCATAACTTGGAGATCCTCCCGGGAGACCCGTGTTGTAGGTTAGGTTTAGATATCCTTTTAAATTGGGAATTACTTTCACGTAATCCTGCACAAGGATTGCAAACTTAAGGCGTTGATCTGTGGGGCGTGATATATTACCACGATCCTCAATGTTCTCCTCTGTTTTTAGATAGCCAAAGCTAATCCAACTTTCGGTTCCGGGTATAAATTCCCCTTCCATTCTAACATCAAGACCATAGGCATAGGCTACCGCATTGTTTCTGGCGCGATAACGTATACGAACATTCTCTAGAGTGTACGGATTTACGTTTGTAAGTTTCTTGTAATATACTTCAGAATTCAATGTAAAAGGCCTTTCCCATAGGTTGAAACTATAGTCGTTTCCTAGTACAAGATGCACAGATTGTTGTGCTTTCACTTCCGGTCGTACGGTTCCCGTCGAGTCTCTTAGCTCACGATAAAAAGGAGGTTGGTGATAGACACCTCCCGAAAGGCGAAACAACATGTCCATTTCCCATTTCGGCTTCATTGTAACCTGCGCCCTCGGGCTAAAAACGGTCTGGCTCGTATTTGAAATACCTTTTCCGCTAACATTCCAGTTGTGTGCCCTAACACCACCATTAATCCAGATTTGGCTATTTTCTAACTCGAATTGACGGCTGTACTGAACATATCCTGAAATTCGATCAATCTGTACATCGTTCGTTGCTCTAATATTTGTGTAGGGAACGATAGGCGACGTATATGGACTGTAAGGCTGCCCGTTAATAAAGTCGGGTAGAGGAGGGCGAATAGAAAATCCTGCAGAGTCAATTATTTCGTATTCTTGAACTCGGTCACGTATATCCTCATGGGTGTATTTTAAACCATATTCCAAATTATTTTCTTCTAACTTTATATTTCCTTTGTGTTCTAGATTAAAAATTAATGCGTCCAAATCGTTTCTAGCATGCGTTAGCTGTCCTCCAATTCCTTCTGTAAATTCTACTTCACCTAAATTTTCATCTCCAATATTGGTATTCACTTCTCCAAGGCGATATTGCGCGAAGATGTCATAATGTTCTTGTTCTTGTGTTTGGTATAAGGAGGCAATTACCTTGGCCGTATAGTTTTCAGAAAAAACATAGGTCCCTTTTAGAGCCCCAAAATAAGTATCGTAACGATCTTGCTCTTGTCCTTCGTAAAAAACGAGTAAGGCAACAGGATCAGTCAAAGTTCCAAAGTTAGTTTGGCGGGTCAATGGTTGGTAACTGTAATCATTAACGGATAGATTTCCTAAGAAGCCTAATTCAAATTTGTTGTTGAACTTATAGGTCAAGTACGTTTGAGCATCTGCAAAAACAGGTTTAAAATTCGTTTCTGTTTGCTTTGAGTTCACAAATAAACTGTTGTTTCTGTAGCGAAGCCCAACAATTGCTGTTAATTTACCGTCATTGCTTATCCCTTCTACTGCAGCACTCGCACCCAGTAAACTTAAGTCTAGACTTGCTCCAAGGTTCGTAGGTTTACGATATGTGATATCTAGTACAGAGGAGAGTTTATCACCGTATTTTGCTTGAAAACCTCCAGCTGAAAAATCTACGTTAGACGTTAGGTCACTGTTTACAAAACTCAACCCTTCTTGCTGTCCACTTCGTATAAGAAAAGGTCTGTATACTTCAATTTCATTGACATAAACAAGATTTTCGTCATAATTACCACCTCGAACGGCATATTGAGTACTTAGCTCATTATTTCCGTTTACTCCGGGTAAAGATTTAAGCAAATTTTCAACACCGGCATTTGCTCCCGGTATTTTCCGAATTGCCTCTGGACTAATAGAAACGATTCCGGTGACCCTTTTGTTCCTTTTTGCTGAAAGTTCGACGGCGCCTATCTGCTCGATCGAAACATCCATGACAGGATTAAATTCGAAATCTGAATTTGGTTTTAAATTAATTGTGAGTTGTGTATCCTTATAGCCAACATAGGAATACCTGATTCTAATGTTTTCATTGGAAGGAATCTCCAATAAGTAATAGCCGTTAAAGTCTGTGAGCGTTCCTTCTGTGTTATAGGTAACATTGGCTCCAGGAATGGGATTGTTCGTTTCATCTAACAATACACCCCTTATTGTGGCTTGCTGGGCGAATAATGCGCTGGTAGTAATAAATAAAACAACAATGAGGTGTAACGTTTTTGTTTTCAAAAGCAGTAATTAGGTTTTTTTTCTGAAAAAAGTTGCCTCAAATGTAGCACTATTTCCTACATTATCGGTAACTATTAATTTCAAATTATTTTTGGCTTCAAGAATGATATCATCAGAAAAATCATATGTTAAAACGTCTTTTTTGTAATTATATTCCATTAAAATGAAAATTCCATTTAAAGTTGCCCTATAGGAGCTAACGCCGCTTAATTCATCTTTTACTTTTAGCTGAAGTGTTTTGTTTTTGCTTATCCATCCGTCCGCTTTGAAATTAGATGCATGAATAGTTGGGGCGTCCGAGTCAGAGGCTAGAACATAGGAACCAAAGGTCCTTGTTTTTGTGGAAAGTGTGGTGCCCTTTCGGAAGGTAGCATTATAATAAGGCTCACCATAGTCGTTAACCGTTCCTATAAAGAGTTTGTCTTTATCTTTACCGTTGTAATTTGAGACATCAACACTTAGGGTAATGTTTTTGTGAATAGGTATCACATCACGATGCAGTAGCAAGGTGTCAGCGCTAGCGCTGATTTCTAAAAAGGTGTCTTCATATAAGCTTTTGGCTGGTATGTATATGTTAAACTTCCCCTTGGAGATTGAGGTAGCCTCGTTGGCATATATATAGTCTTCGGATTCAATGTTTTTTTTATGTGTTAACTCTGCATTTCTTAATCCCTCAATTGGGATGTGAACTATTGTTTTATTTCCTTTAAAATCGGTGACTTCAATCGTATAATTTGAAGTAAATTTTTCTTCTATTGTAAGATACCCGTTGTCAATTTCAGAACGGATAATACTTAGAGGATTGTTCTTTTCTCTGAATAATTTCTGGATTCGTTGTTTGTTTTCCTTGTAGTAGCTATAGTCAATAAACCTGTTCAGGTATCTGGTTTCGTCAAAGGAGAATTTCTCATACCTTATATCGAAGGTCTCCTCCCCATTAAAAATAGTTTTTATCTGATACACACCATTTTTGTTTGACGCCCCATTTTGTTGGTCATTTGTGGAGACTCCAAATCCAATTTTACCATAAGCCGTGATATTTTCAGTTTTAAAAGAGCCGTCTTTTTGTCTTATCAAGCGCAGTTTTACACGATGCTCGGATGTGTTAATGTGAGCATCTTCACCAATGGGATATGCAAATACGGAATGTACTAACGGTTTTTTAGTATCTGGTATTTCTACACCAAAAAGTAGAGGATTCATTGGACGTGAAGCTGCATCTCTAATCTCATAATGCAAATGCGGCCCGCCACTACTGCCCGTATTACCCGTATAGCCAATGAGATCTCCTTTCGCAACTCTAAGTGCTGTTTTTTCTGGGAAGAGTTCAATCTCGTATCTTTCTTTCCCATATTGCTTCTTTTTCACGTAGTCCTGTATTGCTCCTGCATATTTTTTTAGGTGTGCATATACGGTTATATAACCATTTGGATGCTGCACATACAGGGCTTTTCCATAACCGAAGTGGGCTACTTTTATTCTCTTCACATAGCCATTTGCTGGAGCATAAACTGGGATACCCTCGCGCTGTTCTGTTTTAATATCTAAACCACTGTGAAAATGATTGCTCCGTAATTCCCCGAAACTACCCGCAAGTTTCAAGGGTATTTCCAAAGGATTACTAAAATAATCTTTCGGAATAGTCTCTTGACAAAAAGCAGATGTCCCCGCGATAAGCAGCAGAATAATTAGTTTCCTCATACTACAAAAATAATAATATGCTAAGAATAAAGGGAGTGATGGAGATTTATTGTTTGCTAAAATCAATATTACAAAATATTATCTAAAAGAGTTGTTTTTTGGTCTTGGTATGTTAACTTTGTAGTAGATGTATTGAAATAACAAACTTGATGAGCACGCTATCTGAAATTACTGATTCTCTAGAAAGTAGAATAAAGAAGTTGGTTCAGAGTCATCTTAAAACAAAGCAAGAAAATGCGCTGTTAGAAGAGGAGATTGCAGCCTTAAGGTTGCAAAAAGAAGAATTTCACAATGAAATTGAGTCTTGGCGAAATAAACATGACACATTAAAGTTTGCAAACTCAATACTAGGCAGCGACGATTACAAACGAGATACAAAGCTCAAAATAAATGCTCTAATTCGGGAAATTGATCAGTGTATAACTGAACTTTCTGAATGATAAATATATGTCAGATCAACTTAAAATCAAACTATCAATTGCAGATAGGATATATCCTTTAACCATAAACCCTTCCCAAGAAGAAGGATTGAGGTTAGCCACAAAAAAGATAGAGGGAATGATTAAGCGGTTTGAAAAAAGTTATGCCGTTAGGGACAAACAAGATGTATTAGCCATGTGTGCTTTGCAGCTTGCCGCTAAGGTAGAGCAAAATCAGATTGATAATGTAAGTGATATAGAACAAGTTGAAGAGAAGGTAATTGCTTTGAATCAGTTGTTACAGGATCATTTATCATAACGTTCTTTTAATTATATAAGGTTACTGCCTACATTAATATATTTTTGGTAAACTCAACGTTACATTTTTGAAAAGGGTGAGTTATAGTTGCAAAAGCGTGCCGTCTTCGAACGGATTCTTGACCAGCTTGTTAGCCCTAAACTTTATTTTAGGAGTTTTATTCAAAATACCACTATTAATGTAGGCTTTTTTATGCAAAAAAGTGAAAGAATTTAATTTTTTAGATTCTTATAATAAGACTGTTCTCCTAATGATAGGAGTTTTTAATAAAGACCTGAATTCATTTGGATCAGGATAAACTAACGAACTAAAATGGACACTATAATTATATATGTTATTATCGGAATAGTTGGTATTGCGATTGGATTTGGAGTTGCCAAGTATTTAGAAAAAAACAATGCATCACAGCTTCTTAAATCAGCTAAAAAGAATGCATCTTCTATACTAAAGACCGCAAATTTTGAAGCTGAAACCATTAAGAAGGATAAGATGCTTCAGGCAAAAGAACGGTTTATTGAGCTTAAATCTGAACATGAAAAGGTAATCTTTAGTCGAGAAAAGAAGATGTCGGACGCAGAAAAGCGAACACGTGACAAGGAGTCTCAAGCTTCCAATGAATTGGCTAAATCAAAAAAATTGAATGTCAATCTTGAAGAAAAACAAAAGACCCTCCAAGACAGAATAGCGATGACTGAAAAGAGATCTATTGACTTGGATAAAATGCATCGTAGTCAGGTAGAACAGCTTGAAGTAATCTCTAGTCTTTCGGCAGATGATGCCAAAGGTCAATTGATGGAAACCCTAAAAGAAGAGGCTAAAACAAGTGCAATGGCGTTCATCAGAAATGCTGCTGAGGAAGCCAAAATGACCGCACAACAGGAGGCTAAGAAGATTATAATAACCACTATTCAACGCATAGGAACAGAAGAAGCAGTTGAAAACTGCGTCTCTGTTTTTAATCTTGAAAGTGACGATGTAAAAGGACGTATTATTGGTAGGGAAGGAAGAAACATTCGAGCAATCGAAGCTGCCACTGGTGTAGAGATCGTTGTTGATGATACTCCTGATGCAATAATCCTGTCGTGTTTCGATTCGGTACGTCGAGAGATTGCACGCCTTTCACTTCATAAGTTAGTTACAGATGGGCGTATTCATCCAGCACGTATTGAAGAGATAGTAAAAAAGACGACCAAGCAAATAGAGGAGGAGATAGTTGAAGTAGGAAAAAGAACCATTATTGAACTGGGAATTCACGGCTTACAACCAGAGCTTATTAAAGCGGTTGGGCGCATGAAGTATCGTTCTTCTTATGGTCAGAATCTACTTCAGCATTCAAGAGAGGTTGCTAAGCTATGTGGTGTTATGGCATCAGAATTAGGACTCAATCCGAAACTTGCCAAGCGCGCCGGGCTTTTACACGATATAGGTAAAGTGCCGGAAACTGAAACTGAAATTCCTCACGCGATTTTAGGAATGCAATGGGCAGAGAAATATGGTGAAAAACCTGAGGTTTGTAATGCTATTGGTGCCCATCACGACGAAATAGAAATGACGAGTTTATTATCTCCAATCGTTCAAGTATGTGATGCTATTAGTGGTGCTAGACCGGGCGCTAGAAGACAGGTGCTAGATTCTTATATCCAACGCCTAAAAGACCTTGAGGATATTGCATTTGGTTTTAATGGAGTAAACAAGGCATACGCTATACAAGCCGGACGAGAGCTGCGTGTTATGGTAGAGAGTGAAAAAGTGACCGATGATAAAGCAGCCGAATTGTCTTTTGAAATATCTCAAAAAATTCAGACCGACATGACCTATCCTGGTCAAGTAAAGGTGACCGTTATTCGAGAAACAAGAGCAGTTAATATAGCGAAATAACGAATCTAACAGTTATATGTATTGTCAAAAAGATCCCAAAAGGGATCTTTTTTTTTGTCACAAAACTAGAGATAACTCTGTTAGCCTAATTGCTTTTGGGTATTTCAATAAAACACCCAACACATTATTTTCTAGGATGAAACTGATTCATTACCGAGGTGAGGTGGGTCTTGTCAATATGTGTGTAAACCTCAGTTGTAGTAATGCTTTCGTGCCCAAGCATCTGTTGGATGGCCCGTAAATTAGCTCCATTTTCGAGCAAATGAGTGGCAAATGAATGTCTAAAAGTATGAGGGCTAATTATTTTTTTTATGCCTGCCTTCACAGCGAGTCGCTTAACAATAGTAAAGATCATGGCGCGGGTTAATGGTTTTCCTCTGCGATTTAAAAAAAGAGTGTCTTTAGCAAAGGGATTTATTTCTTGATGAACCCTGATGTCGTTTCGATAGATATTAATATATGTAATTGTTGATTCGCCTATGGGTACAAAACGCTGTTTGTCTCCTTTTCCAGTAACCTTAATAAACCCTTCATCAAAAAACAGGTCCGACATCTTTAATGTAATTAATTCTGAAACTCTCAAACCACAACCGTATAATGTTTCTATTATGGTTCTGTTTCGTTCGCCTTGAGGAGCACTTAAGTCGATTGCAGCTATTAGAGTGTTTATTTCTATAGTAGACAAGGTGTCCGGTAATTTTCGTCCAATTTTTGGGCTTTCAATAAGTTCCATTGGGTTTGTCTTCCGGTATTCTTCAAAGATTAGATAATTAAAAAGGCCTTTTAAACCTGAAATAATCCTCGATTGTGATCTCGGATTAACTTCCTTTGCGATGTGATAGATGAACTCCTGAAGGATTTCTTCGGAAATAGAAAGGGGGGATGTATCTATGGAGTTTTCTTCAAGCCACTTTATTAGTTTTTTTATGTCAAGACTATAGCTAGCAACAGAATTGGTCGAGAGACCGCGTTCTATTTTCAAGTAGTTCTGATAATCTTTAATAATTTGCTGCCAATTCATAAAGTCATATACATCAATATTGTGAAAATAAAGATAAGCTAGAAATTTGTTTAAGCAATAGAACGATTTATTTTATCTTTGAAAAAATTAAGAACCAGAAAAAGGAATCATGAAAAAATATTTTTTAATTGTTTTTAGCATTTTAGTGACAGCGACATCCTTTGCTCAAGGAATTGACCTTGGGATTAAGGCCGGAATAAATTTCTCAAATTTAAGTGATGTTGAAGCTGGACCTTCGAATAAATCAGGATTTCAGGCCGGTGTTTTTGCAGGCTTGAAGTTTAATGATAAGCTTGGCCTTCAGGCCGATTTGTTATTTTCACAACAAGGTGCTGAATTCGATGGAGGAGCCTTTGACTTAACTTATGTCAACGTCCCAATAGTACTTAAATATAAACTTTTTAAAGGTTTAAATATTCAGGCTGGACCGCAATTCGGTTTTATAGTTGACGATAATATTAAAGAACTAACCTTTGGTCAAGAAGAAGCCGAAACTGCCGATATTTCGGGAGTTGTAGGCTTAGGATACGATTTGCTCTTTGGATTGCGAATTGATGGTCGATATAATTTTGGTCTAACAGATGTGTTCAAAAATTCGGATGGTAGCGATTTGAAAGGAGGAAAAAATACAGTTGTCTCGATAGCTGTTGGTTTTTCTTTTTTATAATTTGTAACGCTTTAGGGTTTCAGCAATATTTAAAAAGCGGAAGAATACTTCCGCTTTATTATTTTATATATTTATCGAATGAAAATAATAATTATCAACGGTCCAAATTTAAATTTGCTTGGAAAGCGTGAAAATGACATCTATGGTGACGAATCATTTAACGATTTTTTCTCTAGGTTAGATACTATGTTTGCAGGTGTGGAATTGTCATATTTTCAATCTAATGTTGAGGGAGAATTAATTGACAAACTACAAGAAGTTGGTTATTCCTATGATGGAATTATTTTAAACGCCGCAGCATACACACATACTTCAGTAGCAATAGGAGATACTGTTAAGGCTATAAATGCAGCAGTTGTTGAAGTACATATTTCCAATACCTTTTCAAGAGAAGACTTTCGACATAACTCCTTTATATCTCCAAATGCAAAGGGAATTATTCTTGGTTTCGGTTTACAGAGCTACGAGTTGGCAATACAGAGTTTTTTGGATGATTAATCCTAACAGTTTCTGGTAATAAGACAATAAAAATCCTGCTTTTGCAGGATTTTTATTGTCTTATCTAATATTTCAAGTCTAAAATCTAGCTTCTACAAGTGAATTACTTCGCCATAGGCATCTGCCACCGCTTCCATAACCGCCTCGCTCATGGTAGGGTGCGGGTGAATCGTCTTTAAAACCTCATGGCCAGTAGTTTCTAACTTTCTACCAAGAACGGCTTCAGCTATCATATCGGTAACACCTGCGCCTATCATGTGGCAACCTAACCATTCACCGTATTTCGCATCAAAAATCACCTTTACAAAACCCTCTTTCTTTCCAGCTGCACTCGCTTTTCCACTAGCTGAAAAAGGAAATTTTCCAACTTTTAATTCAAAGCCTGCTTCTTTTGCCTGTTTTTCGGTCATACCGACACTCGCAATTTCAGGTGTTGCATACGTACATCCAGGAATATTCCCGTAATCAATTGCTTCTACATGCAACCCAGCGATTTTTTCCACGCATGTAATTCCTTCGGCTGACGCTACGTGGGCGAGTGCAGGACCGGGTACTATATCTCCAATGGCATAATAGCCTGGGATATTTGTCTGGTACCAGTCATTCACCATTATTTTGTTTCTGTCGGTTACTATTCCGACATCTTCCAAACCAATATTTTCTAAATTTGAAGCAATTCCAACCGCCGAAAGAACAATCTCGGCTTCAAGAATTTCTTCTCCTTTTGCCGTTTTTACCGTTGCTTTGATCAATTTCCCCGAAGTATCTACTTTCTCAACGGAAGAATTTGTCATTACTTTAATACCCGCTTTTTTAAACGAGCGTTCAAATTGTTTTGACACGTCAATGTCTTCTAAAGGAACAAGGTTTGGTAAAAACTCAACAATCGTAACTTCAGTTCCCATGGCATTATAAAAATGAGCAAACTCCGCACCTATAGCACCACTTCCCACTACAATCATGCTTTTAGGCTGTGACTTAAGAGTCATAGCATCTCGATACCCTATTACTTTCTTTCCGTCTTGAGGTAAGTTTGGCAATTCCCGAGAACGCGCCCCAGTAGCTATGATAATATGATCGGCAGTGTATTCCTTGCCATCTACATCTACTTTTTTACCGGGTTTTATTTTACCAAAACCATTAATCACATCAATTTTGTTCTTCTTCAATAAAAACTGAACACCTTTGCTCATGCCGTCTGCAACTCCACGACTTCGCGAAACAACTTTGTCGAAATCTTTGTCGGCACCACTAACGGTAAGACCATAATCCTCGGCATGTTTTAAATAATTAAAAACTTCAGCACTCTTAAGAAGCGCCTTAGTTGGTATACAACCCCAGTTTAAGCAAACTCCGCCCAAGCTTTCCTTTTCAATTATAGCAGTCTTTAAGCCCAATTGTGAAGCTCTAATAGCCGTAACATATCCGCCTGGACCACTTCCTAAAACAATTATATCGTATTTATTCATTTGGTAGAATTATATCTTTAAATTTAAAGGAACGAAATTACAAAATGTAAGTGGAATGATGAAAGCTAGTTCGAAATTTTACTTCTCAAATTTGTGACATCTGTCAAAAACATAAAAATAATACGGTTTGATCTTTATTAAAAGACCAATTTAGAAGTTAAAAAGGTCACAATAATTACGAATTGAATTTCCAAACTGCCTTCATAGGTTACTCCGTTTTCTTCGGAATAAACCTTAGTGCGGCACCATTTATACAATGACGCTTTCCAGTAGTCGCAGGGCCATCGTTAAATACGTGACCTAAATGTCCACCACAAGCAGCACAATGCTCTTCAGTTCGAGCATATCCTAATTTGTAATCAACATCGAATGCTACATTGCCTTCAATTTCCTTGTCAAAACTTGGCCAACCAGTGCCGCTGTCAAATTTGTTTTTTCCTTCAAATAATTCATTGCTACAGGCAGCACAAACGTAGGTTCCCTCATCGTATACTTTGTTAAGCGGGCTTGAAAATGGTCGCTCAGTTCCTGCTTTCCGAAGAACATTATACTGCATTTCACTAAGATCTAATTTCCATTGAGCATCTGTCTGAGTGATGCTGTAAGCTACCGCTTCTTTTTTATCTTGCGCAGATGAATTACAGCTAAAAATGAAGAGGGTAATTGCTACTATTAAAATATTTTTCATGTTTTAATCAAGTGTTTGAATTTCTCCTGGATTTAATTCTAAGCCTAACAACAAATCTTGCATTGTTAAATTAGCTGTCCCATATTCCGCCGGAACAATGGCAATTCGAAAAATTTGATCGTTTGTAAACTCAGAACCCAACAAGGTCAAGTCAAAATTTGCATCTAAGAATATTTGAGCATCGATAAAGGTGTGGTCGAAAGTATAAAGTAAAGTGCCTTGAGCTGGGAAAAAAGTTTGAGGCAATTGACTCCAAACATCAATACTACCTCCACTGCCGTCCGGAATAACATCACTAAGGATGTAGACTAATACAACATCACTCTCATATACTTCGATGTTCGATGGAAATGTTACAAGTTGTCCAAAATTATTGCTTGGATTGAAGTCCATGGTAACTTCGAAAACCTGCCCTAAGATGTTAACTCCAGGGTCACCAGGAAGTCCCTCAGGACCAATACAGGATGAAAATAAAATGGCCGATGTAAATGTTACAAATAAAAGGATGCGTTTCATATTTCTATTTTCTAAGTGTATAATCAAAAGTTGTTCCATTTTTATAAATATGGAAAATTGCTCAAAGATATTATTTTTTCAGCCATGATTTTATAATCCTAAATAAAACTAAAATTTGGTGTTTGCTTTTCCTATTAAGAGGGTTTTATCAACAAAGAGAGATATTTCCTTTTTAACGATACTCAGAAAGTTGTTTTCAATAGTCATCCTACTCTAACAACAAATGGAGGTAAGGTTATCAAAAAGATTGTGAATATAATTACAAGCGCTTCCTTTCAATGCGTGCAAGTTAGATTGAGTGCTAAGAGTAAGCGCCGCTATTGATGACGCAATAAATGCGGCAGTGCTAAAATGAATAAATAGATAAACTTCAGTTTATTTAAGTACTTTGGCACTCTGTTTTAATCTATATTTTTTCATTTAGGAAAACCTCAATATTTTTTAAGTATGACAAAGAACCTGCAAAAAGGAAGTAAGAAGTTATTAAATGCTTGGGCTTTTTATGACTGGGCCAATTCGGTGTACAGTTTAGTAATTGCTTCGGCCATTTTCCCTATTTTTTATGGAGCACTAACCATTATAAAAGATGAACAAGGGACTATTATTAATGATACGGTTTCTTTTCTAGGATTTGAATTTAATAATGATACTTTAATAAGTTATGTCACGGCAGCCGCTTTTTTAGTGGTTTCTATTTTAAGCCCTTTCTTGAGCGGTATTGCAGATTACGTTGGAAATAAGAAAGTTTTTATGAAATTTTTCTGCTATCTCGGAGCCTTTTCTTGTATCGGACTTTTTTGGTTTAATATGGAGTATTTATGGTTTGGACTTCTTTGCTATTTTCTAGCTTTAATAGGCTTTTGGGCTAGTTTGGTTTTCTACAATTCGTACCTACCCGATATTGCTTTTAAGGAACAGCAAGATGCGATAAGCGCCAAAGGGTATTCGATGGGCTATATTGGTAGCGTAATTTTATTGGTGCTTTGTTTGGCAATGATTCTAATGTATGAAACCTTCGGCTTTGAAAGTGAAAACTTACCCACCAGGCTATCATTTGTACTAACTGGAATTTGGTGGATAGGCTTTAGTCAATACACTTATTATTATCTACCTGAAGGGAATAAAAAAGAGAAACTCACTGGGGATGTGCTTTTAAATGGTTTCAAGGAATTAATTTCTATTTGGGTGAAAATTAAAGCAGATAAAGCGCTAAGGAGGTATCTGGCTGCTTTTTTTGTATATAGTATGGCGGTTCAAACAATCATGCTTGTAGCAACATATTTTGGAATCGAAGAGTTGGATTGGGGAGACACTGATTCAACGGTTGGATTAATCGTTAGTATCTTATTAATTCAGTTGGTAGCAGTTTTAGGAGCTGTGATAACCTCAAAATCTTCTGCTAGGTTTGGAAATATTAATACGTTGATTGTATTAAATGTAATTTGGATTTGTATTTGTGCATTCGCATATACGATTACGACTCCCAATGAGTTTTATTTCATTGCGGCTTTTGTTGGTTTGGTGATGGGGGGAATTCAATCTCTTTCAAGATCGACATATTCCAAGTACATACCATCAGACACTAAAGACACAGCATCGTATTTTAGTTTTTATGATGTTTCTGAAAAAATAGGAATCGTGATAGGAATGTTAAGCTACGGGTATGTAGCTCAAATTACTGGAAGTATTCGATATGCCATCTTATTTTTTATTCTATTCTTTGTTGTGGGTGTCTTTTTATTACTCCGAATACCAAGAAAAAAAAGCAAATAAACAATTTTTACTTATGTTTGTGGTTATTAGAAAAGGAAACATCTACTTATGAAGAAAATTAGACTATTAAATTGGCTACTCGTGGCCTCAACGGCACTCTTTTTTACATCTTGTAATGACGAACCATTGACTGGAGAATTTATCCAAACAGGTGGTCCAACTGAAATAGAAGAGGGGCAGTTTAGAGCTCAAATTGACGGGGTTGAATTCATAGCTAACTTCGTAAATGCTACATTAACACCTGAAAATCTTCTAGTAATATCGGGGGCTATTGATACCACAGGCGAAATCATCACGTTGACAGTGGCAGACGCCGCTGTAGGGTCATTCGATTTAATTACGTCCATTGGAAATGCCAATGGTGCTCAATATTATCCTCCTGCTGCGACTGTCAATCCATATACTTCAGCTGATGAGCTTGCAGGGACAGGTCAATTAAGCTTGACCGAGATTAACACCGTTGATTTAACACTTACAGGATTTTTTAGCTTCATTGGCAAGCGAATTCAGTTAGACGTGAATGGTGATCCGGTTTTAGACGGAAATGGCGATGCAAACGTGCAAGATGTAATGGTAGAACTTGGAGGCTTTAATTCCATAACATATGTTATTGACGATACTGGTTCAGGTGGTGGCTCTGGCGGCGGCGGCGGTCTGGGTGATGAATTTACGGCTCTGATTGATGATGTTGAGTTTTTTGAAGACACAATTACAACAACAATTACGGATATTGGTGGTGTTGAAATGCTGAAAATTATTGCGCAGACATCAACAAACTCCTTAATACGAATTGATGTTCCATTATTCACAGGAATAGGAACTTTTCCAATGGAGTCTATATCAGATGGGACAAAGATAATCGCACTTTATAACGCGAATACAGGCGGCGAGAACCTTACCTCAAACCCAGGTACAATTACAATAACTGAATTCGATACAGAGGAAGGCATTATTGAGGCTAGTTTTGAGTTTACAGGTACCGATCCATTAAATTTCGACCCAACGGTTGTTTCGGTTAGCTCTGGAGCACTTAAGATTTATTTCGAAGGTATCCCTGGAAGCGGTCCAAGACCATTTACAGCCGAGGTAGATTCGATTCTTTATGAGCCAGATCCATCGGACGTAAACATTACAACGACACTTCAGTCGGGCGTTGAAAGAGTGACCATATCGACAGTGCTATCAGGGGAATCTATGTCATTGACTTTTCCAAGAAACATCGAAGTGGGATCTTATGACATGAGTCCAAACTTAGTAAACCCTGAGAATACGGTTGCGATTTACAACCCGATGAGTGGTAGTACGCCTACTTTTGTTTCCTCACCGGGACTGCTAACAATTCAAAGTTATGATCTGGTGACGGGTAAAATTATGGGGACCTTTTCTTTTACAGGGATAGATGGATCAGGCAGCGATCCAACAGTATATGATATTACCAATGGAGCTTTTAGAGTAACTATTGAGTAAGATTTAGTGCGAAAGCGATAAAATAAAAAAGCCTTTTCAATTATGAAAAGGCTTTTTTTATACCTCTTTTCGGTGACTATTTGGAAGATATAACACCTGAGCCCACGACCTTTGTATCACTAGAAATAGGATTCCCAGAATATTCAATAGTACCAGACCCATTTATTCTAGCCTTTATACTCATCGAAGCTGTTACTTTGGCATCTCCAGAGCCGGACACGTAGACCTGGGTATGTTCTGCGCTCAAGGCATTACCGCGAAAGTCACCGCTTCCGCTAACCTTAACTTCTAAATTAATCGCGGTACCCGATAAAGTTAAATCACCGGTTCCAATAACTTTAGCATCTAATGTATGGCTTTCTATGGCGATAATAATATCTCCTGAGCCTATCACTGAAACATCAAAAAAATCACTCGTAATTGTGTCTTTTGTGTCAATATCACCCGAACCAACCACAGATACCCCAGAAATAGATTCAAAAGGAACATTTATATGTATGCCATTTTTTGTCTTTAGATTTACATCGTTTTTAGTGCGCAGC
>TARA_B110000211_G_scaffold62710_1_pt1 | contig 18697 bp, 12 predicted proteins | sample TARA_B110000211 | Tara Oceans TARA_B110000211 (sample SAMEA4397516) | marine metagenome | biome: Polar Biome; feature: [DCM] deep chlorophyll maximum layer (ENVO:01000326); material: water (ENVO:00002006), including particulate matter (ENVO:01000060) such as... | depth 30 m
TATAGATACTCGCGGTGCACTTGTGGCTGCCGGAGTTTCGCGAGATACGCCAGCCCGCGCAGGGATACGGCTTCGTCTGTCGCGCCACGGAAATCAGCCCATTTCGGAGTTATCGTTGAATAATTTGAGGCTGTTTTTGAACGCAGAAGAAGGTAAAAACTGGCCCCTCCATGAATTGCTTTGTACTCAAGTTACGGGAATGGTGGCTCGTTCGACAGATCGGCGTGAGGATTGGATATGTGATTTGCTGGATGGTAAAGTGTTGCCATGCGGCTATGATGTTGAAGAGGCTTTATTACCAGCACCACAGCGTAGCTTTGATGGCTATCGGTTATTACAAGAATACTTTGCAATGCCTGAACGTTTTCACTTTGTTGAACTTCGAGGTATTAATGCCGCGCTAACGCGCTCTAAGGGTCATGATGTTGATATTTATATTTTGCTCGAACATGGAAGTCCAGACATCGACGCAGGCGTGACCCCTGAGGCATTCACATTAAATGCAACTCCAGCGATTAATTTGTTCCATAAACGCTGTGACCGTGTTCATATTTCAAGTTCGACTGTGGAGCAACATATTGTTGCTGATCGTACAGCTCCTTTAGACTATGAAATTTTCTCATTAAAAAAAATTACTGGTATATCCACTAATGGCGAAGAAGACGTTGCTTTTCGTCCATTTTATTCGTCGGATAATCTGACTGCTGCAGGTGAGACGCATTCTACCTACTACACTCAGAGCCGGAAAATGAGGCAACGTGCCGAGAAAGAAAGGCTAAAGGGTGTTAGAACTTCATACCTGGGGTCAGAACTTTATGTTGTACTCGTTGATAGCAGTCAGGCGCCGTATGGAACAAATTTGGACCAATTAGCTGTTCAGGCCATGGTTACTAACCGCGATTTACCACTTTTGCTGCCAACAGGATCTAGAGATGTGTTCCATCTACCAGATGGTGGTCCCGTGGCACATATCAGTGTACCAATTGGACCAACCCGTCCTAGGCCAACAGTTGCGCAAGGTGATACGACTTGGCGATTAATTTCGCACCTCAGCCTGAATTATATATCCATTGCTGACACACAGGTCAAAGACGGCGCCGCTCCCTTGCGTGAACTTATTGGCATTTATGCACCTCCTGGAGACAAAGTCTTGGAAAAGCAGTTGGAGGGATTAACTCAGGTCTCGACCCGGCCGATAGTGCGTCGCATGACTGATGAAGCCATGTCGACAGCCGTACGAGGGCTGGAAATTTCAATAACATTTGATGAAAGTTTTTTTGAAGGGACAAGTGCTTATGCACTAGGTGCCGTTTTAGAGCGTTTCTTCCGCAAATATGTATCATTAAATAGTTTTACTGAAACGGTACTTGTCACCCAACAACGTGGAGAGATTGCGCGATGGCGTCCAAAGACAGGTCTAGGAAGAATAATCTAGCTCGGCTAGAGGAAAGTCCGGAGACACACCACATCTTCCATGCTTTTAGAATATTGGAATCTTCTTTTTTAAAGTGGCCACGGATAGGAGAGGCGCGCCGTCCTCGAGAAGATAAAATTCGTTTTGGTCAAGAGGCTGAGCTAAGATTTTCTCCTTCAAGTATTGCTGACTTTAGCCCACCTGTTGGTGATAAACCGGGGCGATTGACTAACCGATTTTTTGGCCTTTTTGGCCCAAATGGCCCGCTTCCTCTACATATGACCGAATACGCACGAGGTCGTCTACGCCATTATGGTGATGGAACTTTTGTCGAGTTTGCAAATATGCTTACCCATCGGCTTGGCACGCTTTTCTATCGTTCGTGGCGTTCAGCCCAACCTGCTGCCAGCTTTGATCGTGGCGATAGTGATGACTTTGAACATAAAGTTGCAGCGATTTCTGGCTTTCATGGAAAACACTTCCGCCAAGCGGATGATTGTTCGGATCTCGCTAAGCGCCACTTTGCAGGTTTGTTCGCCCAGGGTCCCAAAAATGCGGACGGCTTACGCTCTATTTTACAGGTATTTTTTCAGGTGCCTGTTGAAGTAGAAGAATTTGTTGGCAGTTGGTTGGAACTTGAACCAAATGACAGATGGCATTTGGGTGGTAGTGCGTCTTTGGGCAGAACAACATCCATTGGAGCAAGCGTTTGGACCCGATCTGCCAAGTTTAGGTTGCGAATTGGTCCTCTTAGTTACGCCGAATATCAACGCTTGTTGCCTGGAAATCGATCATTGGGCCAATTGAAGTCTATAGTGAAAAATTATACTGGTGATGCCTTGGATTGGGATGTTAACTTAATCTTGCGGGCAGAAGACATCCCTCGAACCAAATTAGGTGAAAATATGCAGCTTGGACAAACCACCTGGATTGGTGATAGAAAAACAAATAAAGACGCTGACAAATTGTATCTGGAACCTAACATCCAGAACTATTCTTTGGATATACTGGAGGGGATTAAAACATGACTGAGATTAGTCGTATTGCGCTTTTTGGAAAGCTGAATGAACTTGGATATAAAGCTATCGAAGGGGCAACAGTCTTCTGCAAAATGCGAGGCAACCCATATGTTGAAATTGTACATTGGATCCACCAGATCATAAACAATCATGATAGTGACCTACATAAAATCATCGATCATTACAATTTGGATTCCGGTAAAATTGCATCTGAGATAACCGCTGCGTTGGACCAACTTCCACGTGGTGCAAGTTCCGTAAGTGACCTTTCCTCGCATTTGGAGGATGTGATGGAACGTGCTTGGGTCTGGGGCTCTTTGTTATATTCCTCTAATCAGGTCCGCACGGGCCACATCATTTTAGGAATGCTTGAAACCGCCAACCTAAAGAATATTTTAATAACTATTTCGCCTACATTGGGTGGTATTAAAGCGAATGACTTAGCAGACAATTTTCACAATATTACAGATGGCTCCCCTGAAGACTCAATGCGCCCACAAGACGGCTCTGTTACTGGTGGTGGTGTTGAGCCAGGAGAGGCTTCTGGCGCCTTAAAGCCAGGCAATGATCGTAATGAAGCGCTCGATCAATTCTGTACTGATCTTACTGAACAGGCCCGCAATGGTGAAATAGATCCCATCGTTGGTCGTGACGATGAAATTCGACAGCTAGTAGATGTCTTAATGCGCCGGCGGCAGAATAATCCTATCCTGACTGGGGAGGCTGGGGTTGGTAAAACAGCTGTAGTGGAAGGTTTTGCTCTACGCATTGTACGTGGAGATGTGCCGCCTGGGTTACAAGGGGTCCGTTTGCTTGTGCTGGACGTGGGCCTTTTGCAAGCTGGGGCTTCAATGAAGGGTGAGTTCGAAAATCGCCTACGGCAGATTATCGATGAGGTTCAGGCTTCAATCACGCCTATCGTGATGTTTATAGACGAAACACATACCCTAGTAGGAGCCGGTGGCGCAGCGGGTACTGGTGATGCGGCCAACTTGCTGAAGCCTGCTTTAGCACGTGGTACTTTGCGTACGATTGGCGCTACTACATGGGCCGAGTACAAAAAATACATAGAAAAAGACCCTGCTTTGACCCGACGTTTCCAAGTCGTTCAGGTTGATGAACCGGGGATTGAAAAGGCCATTTTGATGATGCGCGGAATTGCTTCGATGTTAGAGCGTCATCATAAAGTACAAGTTCTAGACGAGGGTATCGAAGCTGCGGTTACTCTGTCCGCACGTTATATTCCAGCACGTCAATTGCCGGATAAATCGGTCAGCTTGCTCGACACAGCCTGTGCGCGGGTCGCTGTAAGCCAACATGCGGTGCCGGCCCAAGTCGATGACTGTCAGCGTCGGATTGAATCCCTTAACACAGAGATAGATATCATTGGCCGTGATGAGACAGCCGGTTATGAAGTAGGTGAACGTCGTTCGAATGTTGAGTCAATGATTGCTGTGGAGGAGGTCCGTTTGGTTGAATTGAAAACTAAATGGGATGCCGAGAAGGAATTGGTTGCGACTATTCTTGATTTGCGTACACAATTGCGTGCTGGGGCCCAACCGATTGAAAATAGTGAGATTGAGGGAGATACTTTAGGTTTACTGAAGCCTGATGCACGGCAGGAGTTGATGACACAACTTAAAGAAAAGAATTCTGAGCTTGAAAATGCGCAGGGCGATGCGCCACTAATTATGCCGATTGTTGATTACCAGGCGATTGCCAGCGTTGTTGGCGATTGGACTGGGATCCCCGTAGGTCGTATGATGAATGACGAGATTGAGACGATACTAAATCTTGATGAGCATTTAGCGAAACGTATTATCGGCCAAGATCATGCGATGAAAATGATTGCAAAACGCATCCAAACAAGCCGCGCAGGTCTTGACAACCCATCTAAACCGATTGGTGTGTTTATGCTAGCTGGTACATCAGGTGTAGGCAAAACCGAAACTGCTTTAGCTCTCGCTGAGGTACTTTATGGCGGCGAACAGAACGTTATCACAATAAATATGTCTGAGTACCAAGAAGCGCATACTGTTTCCTCGCTGAAGGGAGCGCCTCCCGGTTACGTTGGTTACGGTGAAGGCGGGGTCCTGACGGAAGCTGTAAGACGCAAACCATATTCTGTCGTGTTACTTGACGAAGTCGAGAAAGCACACCCTGATGTGCATGAAATTTTCTTTCAGGTCTTTGACAAGGGCGTTATGGAAGATGGTGAAGGACGTACTATTGATTTTAAGAATACACTAATATTGCTAACATCGAACGCCGGAACTGATTTGATTACGGACTTATGTAGCGATGCTGAATTATTGCCTGATCCAGAGGGGCTCAACAAAGCGTTGCGAGCGCCTCTTCTTGAAATTTTTCCACCAGCACTCCTGGGCCGCCTTGTAACAATCCCATACTATCCGCTTAGCCCAAATATGATAGGCAAGATTACTGTGTTGCAGCTAAATCGTATCAAAAAGCGGGTTGAGGCTGCTCATGACGTTTCCTTCGAATATACAGATGCTGTTGTCGCAGAAATTGTGAATCGTTGCCAAGAGTTGGAAAGTGGAGGCCGCATGATTGACACTATAGTGACGAATACGATGCTGCCTGACATTAGTGCGGAGTTTCTTAAAAAGATGATGGAAGGGGATACCATTGAGAAAGTATCAATCGATGTTAACGATAACAAATTTACTTATAAATACAGCTAATTTGGGGGTAACAGAGATGACGTTCTATCATGCAGTATAAGATGAAGCCCCAAATAGTTTTGAAGATGAGGTATTTCTATATATTTTGCTACCAATGAACAGCGCGGATACTTTTACTAATGAAATGGACCCTATGTTAAAAGCATCGATGGAGGGATTTTAGATGAACAATGAACCTATTGCGCATTCTTTAGTAGAGGGAAGTGAATTCAAAATCATTTTTATAGTGATCGGTGAAAGTTGTTATGTTTACAAAGGCGAGAAATTTCTCAATCAATTACTTCTACTTGATGGGGTGTTCCCAAAACCAATCGGTTGCATCCATTTTGAAACTATATTTTTAGCTAAGTTCACTTTTGGTAAAGATTTTTCAGCAGCAAACCTTTGGGCCGTTCATCCAGATATTTTAGAGCGGTTACGCTGTGCTGGTTGCCTTGTTGAAAATAATGTGTTGGCGTATTCTTAGAGCCGAGGAGCACAATGATGTCGCAAAACGTTAAATTGGAGAATCAAAATGTTTGGATGGAGGGCAATTATTCTTCGAAATTAATTCATCTAAAAAATGCAGTGGTTATCGAGGGTCTTAGTAAACTTACAGAAACTAAAGTAGAGTTTTTATCCTCTGATGACTCCTTGGATTTACAGGACATATTGGGATCAACAATTACTTTGGGGCAGTTAGATGTCCGCGATAAAGAACGCTACTTTACTGGTATTTGTGTGTCTGTTGAATATAAGGGCCTTCAAAAAGGGCTATCACACTTCGTAGCAGATTTACGGCCTTGGCTATGGTTCCTAACCCGGACAAATGAAAATCGCATCTTTCAAGAAAAAACAGTTCTTGAGATCATTCAAGATGTATTAAATGGACCTAACTATGGTTTTTGGTCGGCTATTGAGAAAAGAACTACTGCGACCTATAAGAAGCGTCCTTACTGCGTCCAGTATAATGAAACAGATTTCGATTTCATTTCTCGTTTGATGGAAGAAGAAGGTATTTACTACTACTTCATTCAAGACGGTAAACAACTAAAGATGGTTTTGGCCGATAGCATTAGCGCTCATAAGCCAACACCTGGAGGTTCGACGTTTGATTTTCATTTTGCTGAAAAAACGTACCGCCGTAGCACAGAACATATCTTTGACTGGTCTGAATCCACGGGTATTACTACGGCTAAGGTCACTTTAGCTGACTATGATTTTGAAAAGCCCTCTGCTGAAAGAAAATTTATAACTAAGATACCAAAAGGAAGCTTTAAAACATTCGAAAACTATCGATACCCAGCCCATGGACGTATCGAGGGTATTGGTGAAACATTTGCGAAGATTCGTGCTCAGGCTGAAGCCTTGCGTCATAAAGGATCGCAAGGCACTGCAAATATTCGCACTTTGGGTGTTGGTCAAACTTTTGAACTGAAAGGCCATCCACGCAAAAGCAACAACATAGAATTTCTGATAACTAAAGCTGTTCATCATCTTCAAAGTGAGACAGATTATCAAGAGCTTAATTCTAAAACACCAGTGTCTAAGAATGCGATCGAGGTTGAGGGAAATAATTGGGACACATATCGTGTAATTTTTGATGTTATCCCCAAAAAAGAGGATTTTCGGGCCCCTCTAAATACCCCATGGCCGTCTATTTCTGGCATTCAAACAGCTATTGTCACGGGACCATCAGGAGAAGAAATTCATACTGACATGTATGGGCGGATCAAAGTGCAATTTCATTGGGATCGACTGGGCAAAAAAGACTCAAAAACTACATGCTGGGTGCGATGTGTAATGCCGTGGACCGGCAAAAATTGGGGCATGATATCGGTTCCGCGCGTTGGACAGGAAGTTGCTATCCAATTTGAAGATGGTGATCCAGATCGTCCGATCTGCACTGGAATGCTCTATCATAAAGAAACTATGCCACCGTATGAATTGCCTATTAATAAAACTCAAACTGGGATCAAGACGCGTTCTAGTCAAAAGGGGGATTCTAATACTTTCAATGAGCTGGTGTTTGAGGATAAAAAAGGTGAGGAATTTGTCCGTTTGCAATCTGAAAAAAACTACACCCAGGTTATTAAGAATAACGCGACGGTAATTATTGGAGTAGACAAACAAGATCCAGGTGATTTGACACAAACTATCCAGCATACAAAAACTGAGACTATTAAAAAAGGTGATCACCTACTCAAAGTTGAAGAAGGAAATCAAAATATTTTTGTTAAATCTGATCACACTGAAACAATCGAAGGAAAAGCCACACAGACCATTACTAAAAATTACACCCAAATCGTCAAGACAGGTGATGTCATGCGGAAGGTCTCGTCAGGAAGCGAAGCCTTGATGATCGCAAAGGGTGATTTGGATTTCAAAACAACAGCAGGATCCACAAGCATTACTGCTGGTAAAGAAATCAAGCTAAGTGTTGGTGCCAACTCGATTATAATAGACAACTCCGGTATCACTATAAATGGGACAATGATCACTCTTCAAGGTAAAGCCACAGTTGATGTCAAATCAGCCATGACCACTGTTTCGGGGGACGGTATGTTGACCCTGAAAGGTGGCATGACCATGATCAACTAAGGATTGAAATGTCTGAAAAATTCCAAAATCTTAAAAAAATACCAAAACAACCTGCAGCTCGACTTTTGGCGCATGGCAACGCGAAAATTGAGATGAAATTAGAAGCACCAGTTAGTGCCCCGGTCCCCATGGTTTTGTTGGAACTGGAAGAGGCTGCCGCATATGTTGACATGATACGTCTGTTATCCGTCGCGTTACCTGCGCGCGAATGTGTCTGGTGGGCCTGTATAGCAGGCAATGATATTGTGAGAAGTGAAGGTGCTAAGAGCGATTGTTTGTCCGCAGCTGAAGCCTGGGTATTTAAACCCACAAATGAAAACCGCGTAAGACTGCAGGTGGTTCTCGAAAACGAAAATGGAGATGATCCTGCTGTCCTGGCAGCAACTGCAGCATTTTACGCTACGGGAACAATGGGATTAGGTGACATGGAAGAGCAGCCAGCACCTCCAGGTGTGGTTTCTGCGTGCACTTTTGGTATTAACCTTCAAACCCTCAAACTTGGACCTGACCCTGACACTCGGTTTCAACTGATAATTGATCGCGCGCTTGATATTGCGCGTGGTGGCAGCGGCAATATCAATTCGACCGTGCTGCCCACCTCTACAGTTGAATTGAAGAATTGAGCAGTCTAATGTCTTTTAAGTATACAATGGGTTTCGCAAATATTTATTATGGCTTTTGTACCTTAGCGGTTGCCATTGTGCTGGGCCTTTTGGTAAATTTTATTAGCGGTTGAATGGACATGGAAGTGATACTAAAATTCCAAAGCACTGGCAGCATTCCTGGAAACGGTGATCCTGTTATGGTCCAGGGTACTAGTTTAACAATTGGTCGTGGGTCTGAGAACGAGTTAGTATTACCTGACCCCAATCGTGAGTTATCTAAACGCCACTGTGCCATTGAAAATAATAATGGTAATGTGATGATTTTAGATTTTTCTACAAATGGCACATTTTTAAATTATGGTAAATTAGCTTTGGGTCTTACCCCTACACCACTCAACAATGGAGATATAATTTCAATTGGGCCATACGAAATTCTAATTGAGATCACTGCCACTGATGCGGGTGATGTAATTGCAGAGCCTGTTGAAGAAGATCTGATATCTCATGGAGTGGCTATTAATGATCCTAACATGTCGAATTTAATGGCTGATCAGGGGGACGATAGTGATTTCTTGGAAGATTTACTCAATGACAATAATGCACCGGCCGGTCCTGGCGCCTTGGATCTTACTGAAACTGATGAAGCTGCTCTTTTGTCACCTTTAGACGACGATTTTGCGAGATCTATTCTTGATCCAATTGAACAGGATGGAGTAAGGAATTATTCGCATAATCCTGCAGGGCAGGACCATTTTATGAGCCCTAAAGTGGAGCAACCAGTTGGGACTATTCCTGATGACTGGGACGGTATGTTGTCCTTGCAACAAAAGGGCTCAAATTCATTTAACGGAGTCAATCCCGACGAATTTGAACATGTTGAACACGCAAAAGTTACTGAAAAGCCTTCTCAGAAATCTGTGCCTATGCCGCCAAATTTGGTAGACAATGCATCTCGTATGTTCTTAGAAGCGTTGGGTGGCCAAAATATAGGAATTAGCGATCAACAATTGCCTGAAACAATGAACAGTATGGGCAATGTCCTAAGGATTCTTATTGAGGGCATAAGGGAAATTCTTATGACCCGCGCTTCTATAAAGTCAGAGTTTCGCATTGAGCAAACGATGTTCCAAGTTGGGGGTAATAACCCTCTTAAATTTTCTATCAGTTCTGAACAGGCGATAGAAACGATAGTGCGACCCAAAGCTAAGGGCTATCTGAGTGCTGATAAAGCAGTTTCACAAGCTCTTGATGATATTAAAGTGCATGAGGTCGCAATGATCACTGGAATGGATGCGGCACTAAAAGGTGTTTTGAAAAAGCTGGATCCAACTGCTCTAGAAGAACGTATGAAATCTGATAGCGGGCTGACTGGTATTTTAAAAAGTCGTAAAGTGCGTTACTGGGAGCTTTACAAAGATATGTATACAGAAATTGCGGATCAAGCTGAGAACGATTTTCAAGAGCTATTCGCTAAAGAATTTTCTCTTGCCTACCAGAAACAATTGGATAAACTCAAATGATTAACGATAAAAGGAAGAGAGCTTGAATGTCATGGGATAGTAAGGTCCTGTGGACCGAAGGGTTGTTTTTGCAACCACATCATTTTCAACAATCTGACCGTTATAGTGAAGGCTTGGTGGCAGGATTGGCGCGTAGAATATCACCATACAGGTGGGGTGTCAGTACATTGGAAATTGATGAAGAAGTTTTAAAAGTAGGTCAATTCTCAATTAAATCTTGCTCTGGTCTAACTCAAGATGGAACAATTTTTCGTATTCCATCATCTGAAGATCACCCTCCTGCACTAAAAGTACCTGATAGTATCAAAGACTGTATAATATATCTCACAGTGCCTCAGCGTCGACAAGGCGCGATGGAGGTGGACTTGTCTGGTGCTGAACTTTCTGCAACTCGCCTTAGGCCGGCTGAGGTGGAAATCACAGATGTGACCTCTAATGGCAAAAAAGCTGTGACTATGGGGGTAGGAAAGCTCCGTTTGCAGTTTGGCTTAGAAGTTGATGATCTTTCTGATCGACTTTGCATTCCAATAGCAAAGATTATTGAAGTCAAATCTGATCAGGAAATTATTCTGGACAGAAGCTTTATCCCCTCCTGTCTAGATGTCCGTGCTGGAGGTGCGCTTAGTGAATTTTTACGAGAGCTGGATGGGTTATTGACGCACCGGAAAAAGGCGTTGTCTGCCCGCTTGTCAGAAAACAACAACACCAAAGGTGCAGCGGAAATTTCAGATTTTCTTTTGTTGATGTGCGTAAATAGAACGCAGCCAGTAATGCGCCATATTGCACAAATAGAAAATGTTCATCCGGAAGAAATGTATAGAGTTTTTATTGCACTCGCAGGTGAACTGGCGACGTTCATGGATAAAGAAAAAATAGCCCCCGACTGGCCATTATATGCTCATGATAACCTAACAAATACTTTTAAGCCTGTAATAAAAACTCTACGCCAATATTTGTCATCGGTTCTTGAGCAGACCGCAATTTCTATTCCGTTGGATCCGCGTCAATATGGTATAAGCGTTGGAGTGATTGTGGATCGTAAGTTGCTAACTTCTGCTGGTTTTGTTCTTGCTGTTCATGCGGATATTGCTGCAGAAAAAATACGCCAGCATTTTCAAAATCAAGCGAAGATCGGCCCAGTTGAGGAAATTCGTCAACTTGTCAACTCTGCTCTACCCGGAATACCCCTAAGGCCACTTCCGGTTGCGCCCCGTCAAGTCCCATATCATGCTGGTGTCGTATACTTTGAGTTAGACGGTGACAGTAAATATTGGAGCAAGATGACAACTTCCGGTGGTATTGCTGTACATGTATCTGGAGAGTTCCCTGGCCTCAAAATGGAATTATGGGCTATACGTCAAGGCTAAGTGCCAAACATGGAATGAAATTAATGTCTGATAAAGACCCTTTCGCGGAGCCGGATGATGAAGACCGGACTATAATCAGACCAAATCCGGGTGGGCGTCGCGCGGTGCCAACGATCCCCCAAGAAGAATATCCATTCGGCATCCAGCCTGCTTCGGTAAGCACAAAGCCCCTGGCGCCGTCAATTGATGCTTCAAAAACTGACCCAAACGTAGCTGGTCATTCTAATGACTCTCCAATGAATCGCGCCATGACGGGAATGAATGAAATAAATGAGATCGCAACTATATTGTTCTCTCTTGTTTCACGTATTCGAAACCGTGCTCAACATATGGACCCTGAAAAGTTAAGTAGATCGGTTATTGCTGAGTTGCGTGAATTCGAAAACTGCGCGCGGCAGACTGAGATAAATTCTCAGGACATCAAAATTGCCCGCTATGCAATTTGTGCTACACTAGACGATGTAGTGTTAAATACTCCTTGGGGTGGGGAATCCATTTGGGCGCAGAAATCTATGGTGGGCACTTTCCACAAAGAAACGGTTGGCGGTGATAGGTTTTATGATTTGTTGGCACGCCTGGAAAAAGAACCAGCTAAGAATATTAACCTTTTAGAGTTTCTTTATATGTGCCTCTCACTCGGTTTTGAGGGCAGGTTGCGCATTGAGCATGGTGGAGCTGATAAGCATTTTAAAATCCGTGATGGTTTGGCCCGAATAATATTACGCCAACGAGGGCCACGAGAAAAGGAATTGTCTCCTCATTGGAAGGGAATAAAAAAACCGCACAAAATTTTATCTTTGTGGCGGCCATTGTGGGCCACTTCTGCAAGCGTGGCTGCCTTAACGACATTTACGTTTGTGTTGCTAAGCGTCTTACTTAATCAGTCATCTGATCGTGTGTTACTTCAAATGTCAGGTCTTAATTCGGGCCAAGTTGCAGAATTGTTTAGGCGTGCGCCTCCCCCGATTCCAGTACCGCCACCGATAGAACAGATAGAAATTATTAAAGGGTTCTTGCAAGAAGAGATTGCAGATGGGATCGTAGAGATTTTTCAGGATCATGCTACGATTACAGTTCGATTGGCCGGGTCTGGAATGTTTAATTCTGGCTCAAATACATTGAAACCTACTTTTGAATCACCTCTCCAAAAAGTGGCTGACGCGCTTGATGCTATGCTAGGACAGATCATCATAATTGGTCATTCAGACAACGTTCCTATGCGCTCTGGACGGTTTGCATCAAACGAAGCCCTCTCCTTAGCACGGGCTGAAGCCGTAACGCGAACCCTAGCGAATTTCATTCAAAAAAATGATCGCCTTTCATCTGAAGGACGTGGTGATAAAAAGCCTATTGCAGACAATAACACGCGCGAGGGAAGGGCAAAAAACCGCCGCATTGAAGTTGTTTTGGTGAAGGAGAGTTCTTTATGATTTTTACCCGTTTGAAAAAAATATTGACCTCAGGCACTGGAACCACGATTTTGGTTGCTGTCGCCTTTTCAATTCTAATTTGGTTTCTTGGTCCTTTTATAGGGTTTGGCGATGCGCACCCATTGGATAGTGTGCTGGCTCGGTTGATTGTCATATCTCTTATCTTCCTGTTATCGTTGTCTATAATCTTATTCATAATTTTGCGTCAATCTAAACGTGAAAAGCAGATGGAAGACGATATTTTTGAATCAATTGATTGCCCGTCTGAAGATAGTGGCGATCTCGTCAATGCAGAATTAAGCGAATTAAAGGATAAGCTAAAGCAGGCCATCGCTGCATTGAGTAAATCAAAACCAGGCCGAAAGTCTCTTTATGAATTACCTTGGTACGTGATGATTGGCCCACCTGGTGCTGGAAAAACAACAGCTATTACGCAAAGTGGACTAAATTTCCCCCTGATTAACTCTTCAGGTAACAAGGTAAGCATTGGTGGTGTTGGTGGTACTCGAAACTGTGACTGGTGGTTCACTAACAACGCAGTTCTCATTGACACTGCGGGCCGTTATACGACTCAAGACAGCGATGAGGGTGAGGATAATGCTGGTTGGCTTGGATTTTTAAATTTATTGAAACGCCATCGTATGCGGCAACCTATAAATGGTGTTATTTTAGCGGTGTCTTTATTAGAATTATCCCTAGATGATCGCTCGACTCAAAAAGTCCATGCGGTTGCTATTCGCCAGCGGCTAAATGAACTACGAGAAAGGCTCGGGGTCCGTTTTCCAATTTATGTGTTGTTCACCAAGTCTGATTTGATCGCTGGATTTTCAGAATTTTATGATAATTTAGGTAAAGAAGATCGTGAACAAGTTTGGGGCTTTACCCTACCTGTGACTAAAAAAGTAAAGGACGGACAGTCAGTGATTGAGCCTTTTGATGAGGAGTTCAATCTCATTTTAGAGCGACTTAACTCCCAGTTACTTGAGCGCTTACAACGAGAAACCAATCACCAGCGTCGCGCACTAATCGCTACCTTCCCTTCACAAGTGGCCTCTATACGGGACACTGCAAAAGAATTTTTAGATGACGTTTTTCAAAATAATAGATTTGAAAAACGTCATCTTTTAAGGGGCGTCTACTTTACTTCAGGTACCCAAGAGGGGACACCAATCGACCGACTTATGGTGGGGATGGCTCGTACTTTTGGAATTGGTCGTCAAGCGATTGGGAATGGTCATGGCAAGGGTCGCTCGTTTTTTTTGACCCGCTTATTTGAAAATGTAATCTTTCCAGAGTCTGGTTTGGTTGGTGCTGATGATAAAGTTGAGCGGCGGTATCATTTTTTTAAGTATTTTGGGATTATCTTAGCCCTTATATTTGGCGTAGGTATGACCACACTTTGGGTGCGCAGCTATTTAGGCAACGCGGCTTTGGTCGCAGCAGCAATGGAAAGTATTAATAACTATCGTACCGCTAGTAGACAGATCCCGGAAAGCCCAATTGGCGATAGCGATCTTCCCAGCATAGTTCCAGCGTTGAATGTTTTGCGCAATATTCCAACAAATCCCTCTGCTGGTGCCACTAGGCCAGACCGTTCGATAACTTTTGGTCTCTATCAAGGCAAGACCTTGGGCAATCGGGCAGCTCAAATCTATCGTGGAGCACTAAACGAACATTTGCTTCCTCGTTTATTGTTGCGTCTTGAAAATCAGATTCAGGCTAATGTGAATAATTCTGAATTTTTGTACGAAAGTCTGAAAGTCTATCTGATGCTTGGTCAACAAGGCCCAATTAACCAAAGACTAATTAAAGAATGGTTGAAACTTGATTGGTCCCTTGCATTTCCAGGAGAAGAGCGCGCAAAAATTCGTGCAGATCTAAAAAATCATGTGGAGACGTTGCTGTCTGCACCGATGGATGAAATTAGCTTAAACGGTCCGCTTGTCGAACAAATTCAAGAGATTTTGTCAGGAATGCCTCTTGCACAGCGCGTATATCGCAGCATCATTAGTTCTGCCCGTGCTAAAGCATTGCCGGAATGGCGACTGACTGATGTTGGGGGGCCAGCGATCACTCGTGTAATCACCCGTTCTTCAGGGAAGCCGTTAAATGATGGGATTGAGGGCATTTTTACCTACCGTGGCTTTAATGAGGTTTTTTTGGATGAGGCTTTGGAAGTCTCCCAACGCTTTCAACGAGAAAGCTCTTTTTTGGGCTCACATGGTGAAAGTGAACAGAGTGAAGCTGCCCTTTTGAATTTGAGCCGTGATGTTCTTGCTCTTTATTATTTAGATTATATATCTCGATACGAAACAATTCTTGGTGACATCGATATAGTGCCGATGAAAAGCCTTAGTCACGTTATTGAGGTTACAAACGTATTATCGGGGCCAACGTCCCCATTATTTAATATTCTTATGGCGGTTGCAGACGAGACAAAATTAACGGATGATCCTACTATTAGCATACAAGCCGCTAGCTTGAAGCAAGGGGCGGAAGATATTGCTACGATGGAATTGGAATCTTCGTTGTCTAGCCGCGGGCAATTATTTCTCCAGGCTCTTAGTAATGGTTCTGAAATCGAAGACTCAGCTCCAATAGCGCAGAAACCTGGTACTTTTGTTGAAAAGCGATTTAGTTGGCTTCATCAGCTTGTTAACGAAATTGATGGACAACCTTCGCAATTAAAAGAATTTATGGCCCGGCTGACCGAAGTGCACCAGGAGCTCAATAAGTTGAGCTTTACGGGTGGCCCTGGGGCTGAAGAGGCACGTGCTACTGCCCGCTTCCAAGAATTTGCAAATAGGCTATCTGGCCCAATTCAACGCTGGTCCTTCCAAATTTCCAGTGGATCTGCTGGAATTACAGCGGATGGGACCCGCGCCTCAATTGGCGCAAAATGGCAGTCTCAAGTACTGCCGTTTTGCACTCAGGCGCTTGAAAAGCGCTATCCATTCACTAGAAGCGCTAAGGCCGATGTTGCATTGTTAGATTTTGTGCGAATATTTAAACCCAATGGTCTGATCGATGGATTCGTCAATGAAAACTTACTTGAATACATAGATAGACGTGCCCGTCCATGGGTGTGGAAAAGTGTAAACGGCACTGATCTCGGGATCAGCCAATCTGTTCTAAAGCAACTAGAATATGCTTCGGAAATTAGGGATTCTTTTTTTGCTGGAGGAGAAGAACTTCGCCTAAAATTTCAGATAACGCCAGAGGCACTCGATCCAAATGCAAGAAGGATGGAATTAGATATAGACGGACAAACAGTGAAATTTTCACATTCTACCAACCCAAAACCTGCAGCAATTCTGTGGCCCTTTGGAGTTGGTTCAGCTAGTATTGCTCTGAAACCTTCACAAAGAAATATTATTAATGATATAGTCCGTGATGGCCCTTGGGCTTGGTTTCGGTTGTTGAGCTCTGCGGAGGTTCGTCGTACCAATGTTTCCGACCGTAATCGCGTGATCTTTAACGTTGGCGGACGCATCGCAATTTTCCAACTTCAGTCCGGTACATTTATTAATCCTTTCTCGCTAAAAGCACTTGGTGATTTTAGTTGCCCAAGATCCTTCTGATGGAAAACGGATTTGGTGCTTTTGGCAAAATACCAACATTAGCTGATTTTCTTCGTGTAAATTTACCGCCTAGCTTTATCAGCCCATGGGACTCATGGTTGCAGGTTGGTATCCTAGAGATGAAAAAAAATTTAAGCGCTAGGGAATGGAATAATAAATATCTCACCGCCCCTATTTGGCGGTTTACACTGCCGCCGGGTGTGGCCGGAAAAAAAGCTGTTTCTGGAGTCCTCATGCCATCTGTGGATAAGGTCGGGCGCCAATATCCGCTAACTTTGGTTTGCCAGCATGGCACTATAAAAACAGCCCAAATGCATTTTTCTAACACTCTGATGTTTGAACAGCTTGAGGAGATTGCGTTGAGTGCCTTAGATTATTGTTCATTGGAAATGTTAATTTCATCCCTAGCAAAGGTCAGAATTTCAGAGGTGCTACTAGGATCCAATACCTCTTTACCTTATTATATAAAATCATCTACTGGGCCGGTGGTATCAAATGGTTTAATTTTCAAAAATCAATTAGATGGAGAAACCTTGTGGTCTACTAAAGTTGAAGGAAAACATAGTTTTATGTTATCCCAAGGGCTCCCTAAAGAGTCGGATCTAAATGTATTATTCGATATTTCTTTATTAGATTTCTAAAATTCAGAAACTGGAGCCTAATCATGAGCGAATTAAAATTTTCGGCAAGAACCCATGTTGGCCACAAACGTAAAGCCAACGAAGACCGCATTCTTTCATTACCAGATCAAAGAATATGGGTTGTAGCCGATGGCATGGGCGGTCATGCTGGAGGCGAATTTGCTTCTCAGGCAGTGATTGACAGCGTTGCTTCAATCGAACCAACTCTTTCACCGGTAGAACTTTTGGTTGCTCAAAGGCAATCACTTACTCGAGCACATGACTTGATTAAAGAACAGTCTTTTTACCGTGGTGGGGTGACTATGGGTTCGACTGTTGTAACTTTCGCGATTGCCCAGGGCCACTTTGTGGCATTTTGGGCAGGTGACAGTCGTTTATATAGACTCCAAAATGGCAGTCTTGAAATGTTAACTATTGATCACTCGATCGTGGCTGAATTTGTGCTTGCGGGTGAAATGTCATGGGATGAGGCTGAACATCATCCCCAATCTAATGCCATAACGCGGGCTATTGGGGTCGGTGACGAACTCAAGTTAGACAAGATTAGAGGAGAAATCCAATATGGTGATAGGTTTTTGCTATGCTCCGATGGACTAACAAAGTATTGCACAGCATTAACACTGGAAGAAATCCTAATCAGAGAACCGATTGAGACAGTATCAGAGGTATTGGAGAAACTAGCGCTAGATGGTGGAGGCGCGGATAATATTTCCATTATTATTATTGATTTTTTCTGAAAGTAATTTTTTACGAATAGAGCGATGGGGAGTTAACCAATTGTTTCAATTTGCGTAAATAGAATTAAAGAGTAACATCAGTATTTAATCTGAGTAGTGAAGTTGATATGAATCAGAAATTAGTTCCGGTAATAATAGGTGTAATGGCATTAGTCACCTTATGTCTTGGCATTCTCCTTTTTATGATGTTTCGTGAAATAGGGGCTGATTACTTTAGATATGGATTAGACGATAGTACTGAATTTGGTGATATATCAATCGATAGTGGTGCACGTATAGAAATCGAAATATTGCGTTCAGAACTTTTAGTTTTAAAAGAGAAAGTGAGGAAGCTTGAAAATAAGCCAAACTCTCTTCCTTCCAGTATCAGCGGAGTGGATGATATCATCGATGATGGAAAGCAAGACCAAGACTATTTGCGTAGTGATGGAACAAACAACATTATTGATTCTTATGCACAAGTGGTGTCGATTGCAAATCGTCGAAAAGTTAATGGTGATTTGCGCATCGCGTCTCCATCTTATTTGGAAAGTATTTTAGGCAAACCACGCAGTGTGTTGACTAACAAATGCCAAGGCATGACAAATTCCCGCTTAACTAAACTGCTGGTGACTAAAAATGTGGGCCCAATTCGCGTGCGAATGCTTCGTCCTGCAATAGATTCTTTGGATCGAATATTTCAAAAAATTGAAGCTGCAGATCCTGACCTATATGCAAGGATAAATTCGTCTGGTGCTCTTTGCGTGCGCCATATCCGTGGTGCTCCTAACCTAACTTCAACTCATGCATTTGGTCTTTCACTCGATCTTAATATAGATGGACGCTTAGACCAATTGGGCGATGGAAAAACTCAGCTAGGACTTACAATATTAGCTGACTTTTTCAGGACTGAGGGCTGGTATTGGGGCGCTGGCTTTTCACGTGAAGACAGTATGCATTTTGAAGTCAGCCGCAGTATTATTGAGAAGTGGGTCAAAGAAGGTAGCCTTTGAATTCCAATAGAAGTTCGAGAACGACTGTTTTTTTAATTAGAAATAAAATTTTTAATGATACTAATTAATAGTTTATAGTTTTGAATAATGGTAATATGTGTCTAAT
>TARA_B110000211_G_scaffold235027_1_pt1 | contig 18693 bp, 19 predicted proteins | sample TARA_B110000211 | Tara Oceans TARA_B110000211 (sample SAMEA4397516) | marine metagenome | biome: Polar Biome; feature: [DCM] deep chlorophyll maximum layer (ENVO:01000326); material: water (ENVO:00002006), including particulate matter (ENVO:01000060) such as... | depth 30 m
GTTGGGGTTACTATAAAACTCGGTAGCTTGCTGCCGAGTTCTTTATAGCAGTTTGTAATAAACGCATAAAGTAATCTAGTCAAAAGTCTGTATAAATATTGATTCGCTAGGTTAAGTTATGCTAGATTGTGTTTTCCGGCCAAGGTGCTTTTCCGTGCGGTTGAGCAGGTGGAGAAAAACTCCCCACGGCAATACCGGCTGATGAATAGGTCCTGGTCATGCGCTTATCTTGGGTGGAAACAGGCCTTCAAGGTTAGCTGTGGCAATTAAATATACAGAAGAGGTGGAAATTCCATGTTACGTACTTGCAGGCGGGTTTCATCGGCCTGCAAGTAGTCGCTGCTGTTTTGCACCGCCCTGATCAGGTGAATCAAGGGTTTGAAGACTGTTTCCAAACGAACAATCCAGTCGGCCATACAGGATCGGCTAACCTCGCCGCCGTCGTCGGCTGTAAAGGCGGCTTTTTCCTGCCAGTACTCGAGTACATTCAGCTTGGCGGGGATAAACTCCAGCTCTTCTTTCACCTTGGTGAAGAAGGTGCTGCGGGCGCCGGTTTTTTCGTCATCCCCCAGCGTTAATTCAATACGTACACGATTCAGCGCCGCCGGGAAGCCACGTTTGCGTGTTGCCTTCGCTCTGTTAAGCAAATCCGTATCGGGCAACTGATTCTCGAGCGCATGCAGCTCAACTTCCAGTTCCGCCTCGTCGAACAGGTCTACCTGAAACGAGAGCTTCTCGCTGCTGGCACCGAACTTTTGCGCTTTGGCGAGCCGCAGGTATTCTTCAAGAATACGAATATAGTGTTTGTACTCGGCGACTTGGGATTCTGTATCACGAAGGCGGTTATCAGTATCGCGCAGCTTGTTGTCAGTAGAGGCCTGACGATGTTCAGCATGGAGAAGCTGCGTGTCTTTTTCCGCAATCACAGCCAACAATTGCTCGGGGCTTAGTGCCCGATAATCGTCTGGGTTCTGTGGTGACTTATCTGCCGTTTGCATGGCATAACTATAATAAACTTGCCCGCCGAATGCGTTAAAATACTGACTCGTAATGCAATTTTTTGTGGCCTTTCATCAACGCCAGGTCATAGCCATCCAGCAGCCAGTTGATTTGTTGGCGGCTCAGCGCTATCACCGCTTCACCGTGCTGGGGCCAGCGGAATTTTCCCTCAGCCAGGGCTTTGTAATACAGTACAAAACCGTTATCTTCCCAGTACAAACATTTGATCTTGTTACGTCTGCGATTGGTAAATGCATACAATCCGCCATCAAACGGATTGTGCCCCAGTTCCTGTTCGACAATGGCCGCAAGCCCCGCGCTTTGTTTACGCTTATGTGCTCCAGCATATAAGCGTAATTATGCAGAGTGTTCCATTATGCGGAGTCATGGGCGGTGCGCGAGCATATAGCCAGTCTTTTGTCAGTATTTTACAGCACATAATCCTAACACCTGTTTTTTTCCATTAGCATAGCAAGGAGTTTATCTGGAGCTTTAAACTTTCCCTGGCGGATACTAGGTGGTGCTACAGCCATAAGTACTTCAAGCTTTTCACTTGGGTCGGCTCTTAAGTAAATTTCAGTACTCTTTAAATCAGCGTGCCCAACCACAACGATACCTTTCGTATATCATGCGTTGCTTTTAATGTATGTAGCGCGCAGGTGTGCCTCAGAGTGTGTGGTGAAACACGTTTTTTGCCAAGCGATGGTTGTTGGAGGGCCGCTGTCTTTACATGCTTCGCGGATTCAAGTCCGCGTAATAAGAGCCGGCGCGTGTTGTGAAATACTTTCAGCACAAAAAGATTGCGTATGCGGCCTAACAGATCATGTTAATTCCCGGGTTAATAAATAATGAAAATTGGGAGTAAGCAATGCAAAATAGTCCGTTATTTATTAACTTCGATCATATCCTTCCTAGGTTGCGCAGTATTTATACCAACTATTAATGCCGAAGAGCCGGTAGCGCCTCGAACCTTGGAAGAGTATCTGCAGCAAACAACTCAATTAATCGTGATTGATTGTACTAACTTAATCTGCTTTTCTCATCCAGCCATCCTCGGTAAATCTACTTATCTAGGACAACCCCTTTCTTTAATAAATGAAGAGACTTGAGGGGGTGTTATATTGGCGCGATTTAAACCTTTTTTGACCTATTTTATGCCCTTTGTAAAGTCATATATACTAGCGTACTATGTGTGCAGTTATTTCCCTGAATGATAAAACCCAGTTCAACTTTATGAGGTATAAAAATGAATGAAAATAATCTGCCTGCGTTACCCAGTCAGTTCCCGACTCCGCCGGTCGATATGGTCATGCCGGAACTGGCCAATACCATTGTGACTATTGCAAACTTTTCGGTGTTGGTAATTGTAGCTATCTTTTTTCTTCGCACATGCAGTCGGCTTAAAACCCCCTTGCCCATTCTGTTCCTGATTGGCGGTGCAATCGGTTACTTAACCGAGCCATTTATAGATTTGATGGTGCTTGTCTGGTATCCGGAAATTGGCACCAATTCTTTCCTGCGACTCTTTAATGTCAGTGTGCCAATCTGGGTGTTGGCACCGTGGTCGTTTTATATGGGCGGTCAAGCTTGGTGGGTGTATAAAAAATTCAGCGAAGGAATGACAATAGAGACACTGTGGAAGTTTTTCCCGCTTTTCTGGGTTACCAATGTAATGATCGAGATACCTGCGCTGCAATTCGATCTGTACACTTATTACGGCCCCCAGGCATTTAAGGTGTTTGGGTTTCCCTTGTGGATGGGCTTTGCGAATGCCTGTGTACCGATTCTGACAGGTGGGGTTGTTTATTTGTTACGTGATTATCTGGTGGGGCCGCGTATATACCTGACACCATTATTCGTTCCTCTGTGCGCATTGACAGCCCAGGCCTGTGTGGGTTGGCCTATGTGGTTTACGCTCAATTCCGGTGCCTCAGAAACAGCCACCATGATTGCCACCATTCCTGCTTTAGGTTTTGCCTGCCTGTTAATCTCTGTCATAGGCTATGCCGCTTGTGTGCCGTCAGTAAAATCTGCTAAGACCGCTAGCACTGATGCCAGTACCGTTTGACGGAAGTGACGGAAGTTAATGTATGTTGAGTCATCATCGGGATTGGCTCTTACTGACTATGAATTAAGATCCTCGCAGTAAGCTGACGGGATCTTAATTCGGGTTGTTGAAAAATTTGACGAGATTCATATCTTGTTGGATTGGTCTCGCATTGAACGCTTGTTTTGTGATATTCCTGTTCGGGTTAAAGGCGAGAAGGTATGGCTTGTTAATGAGATAAGCCGTCAAAAAGGAAATAGGCAAATGTTGGGTGACGATTAAAGTTATGCCTTGCCAGCGGCACTGTATTCATACATCAGGTTGATTGACGGTAAAATCCAGGGGTGATTGACCCTGCCCTGCAGAATCTGGCCGGGCATACAGGCTTTTTCCAGGCTCGCTTGCGCCGCTTCGCTGAGCTTAGTCACTGAACTGCTGACAATGCTGGCGTCGACTTTGCTGGCAGCCTGATCTATCCAGTCGGGGCTCGCGGGCATGTCAAAAAAATCCGCAATCTCTTCAATGGTTTGTGCCGGTTTGCTTATTATGTCTTCAAATCGCACTTCCCTGAATTGACTGGCATCCATTTTTGCAAAGGTTTTATACCCCATCAGCAGTTCGTAGTTCCACAGATCGGCGACTTCCTCGAGACTTGCCGGGTGACTGAACATCCGCTGACTGATGGGATCGTTTTCCGACACCGGTTTACTGGCAAATTCTGTCTGTTCAATTTCCTCCCGGGATAACTGTTTTGAAAAAAGCGAGGCCACCATGCTGAAATACACGTGTTGTGACATTGACAGCACCACTTCCGGCCCGTGGCGCTGGATATGCAGATATTTGGCATCTGGGAAGGTTTCATAAAGCTGATCCACATAGGCTATGGAGTCGCCGGTTCGCTCGATCCAGAATGATTTGCCGAATCGCTGCTGTAGCCAGACAAATATGCGGTCATAGTGTTCCCCCATGGTTTGCGAGGGAAAATTCTCCGTGAGGCAAAGCATATCGCTAAAGAGTTCGTCTGGTTTGTCTGTCAGGAAAGGCAGGGCAGCAATCAGTATCCCCGGTGGTGAGGCTTTTGACGGATCCAGCAGGTCGCGCAAGGTTTCTTTGTCAGCCCTGCCGCGGGCTGCGCACATATCAATAATCGGTATATTTGCTTGCAGAATTTCCTGCAACTCGTCTTTTGTCACCACCCCTTTTTTGAGATGGCGGCGGCGATCGAGGGCGCCCAGGCATTCACTCAACATCAGTGCCTGAGGGTGACAGGCCAGCATGGTGCTTAACATGGTGGAACCACAGCGTCCAGTTCCTATAACAAATCGTTCCATAAGAAAAACCTGTAACAATGATGTGCGGCCAATGTAAGCCCATAAAATACAAGGGAATTCGCGGGTTTTCGCCAGTATTTTCTAAGCGGACATCCAAATAGATAATGATATCTACTTGGATGCCGGGTTAATAATAGCAGTGCCTTACCACCGCTTGCGCAGCTGGGCGCCCTTGCGTCGCTGTCTTATTTGCGCATCCCGCTCTTCGATGGTAACAACGGGCGTATCCTGCGGCAGGTGTTGCCTGAGTCGGGCAAACACCACTCTTTTCACCGTCGGCTCAGGGGTAGAGGTGCAATTTGTCCAGCGGGCAAAAATCACCCCTTTTTTGTATCCTAAGGTGTCCAGCCAGTTGGGTACCCCCGGATCCTTTGCCGAGAGCACGGCACGGAATTTACCATCGCTATCTGGTTTTGCCAGAAAACCGTTTAGATGGGTCTGGCGGTGTATCCAGTCGAGGGAGCTCCAGTTTTCATCGGTGAGCTGAATATTCCAGAATTCGCAACTTTCGGGCAGGGTGGTTTCATAGATAAGGACTTCATTTTCGGCCAGCTCAAACATGCCTTCAACATAGGCCTGGGTGGTTAAACCGCCGAGGTTATTCAGGTCGTGAACCACCAGCTTGTTGATCAAGTCCTTTTGGCGATAATTTTTTTCAACCCAGCCGGTGCCATAGCGCATCATCGCAATGGCTGACGCCGGCATATGGAGCATTTTTCCCTGCAATTCTTCTGCGGATAAACGGGGCTTCATGGCGGGCGTGTCGAGGCGATCTATGGAAAAGCGGCCATCCACTTCATTAAGCCAGTCATAGGCTATTTGCCTGACAATAATGTGGGTTGTTTCCGGATGCAGTTTCCACCAGATTCCCTCGTAACCCACTGGCCGGGTTTGACTGAGTATCAATTTGAAGTAGCCGTTTTCATCCAGCTCGATGTCATCCAGGTTGTAATTGGCGTAAGTGGCGCCCTGATCGCCTTCAACACCTTTTGGATAGAGATCGCCCCCGGATAGTGAAAAATCAATTATGCGGACAGTTCCCCGGTATCCTGAAATTTCGTAGACGCCATCGCCATCCACGGTAACCATATAATAGGAGTGGTCGGGGCTCGGCGCCCACAGGTTGGCGTATTCGTTGGGTGCGGGTACGAAATCCGGGTGCTCGGGGTCGGCGATAAAATGATTGAAGTATTCAAACGCCAGGGTACCGAAAATAAAGCGGTACATTTCCTGGCGCAGTTGCGGGTCTTCCGGATTTGACATTTCCGCAATCATCTGTTCCCCCATGGGGGTCATTTCCTTCAGGTACGCCTGCCATTCCTGTGCGGCATCACTCCGGAAGTCTGCCTGGGCAGATGAGATGGTCAATAATAATGACATTGGCAGTAGTTGTAATAGTTTCTTTTTCACACTGGTCGTTCCTGATTAGTGAGTTATGTTCGCCATTTAGTCTTCAGACAGATTGGGACGTAGCATGATAGAAATACCACCGTCAATGGAGACATTGGCGCCGGTAATATAGCTGCCGGCATTGCTGGCAAGTAATTGGACCATGCCCTCTACTTCATCACAATCGCCAAGTCTGCCGAGTGCGGTATTGCTGGATGAGTGTTTTAAATAGGCTTCAGTGGTGCCCGGCCCTTCTGATTCATCGAGACTAGCGACATAGCCAAGAAAAAGGTCCGTCTGGTAGATACCCAGGTTCAAGCTGTTGAATGTAATGCCGTCGTGTCCGGCTTCGCTGGCGCCACTTCGAATAAAGGCATTCAACCCGCCTTTAACTGTTGAATAAACAGATACCCGTTCCTGTGCCGCGCCTCGAATGGCACAGACAGAGGAGCTGAAAATCACCCTCCCCCATTTTTTCTTTCTCATATGGGGTAAAAACGCCTTAACCAGGGAAATATTGGCTACCAGGTTCACTTCCAACATGCCGTCAAGCTGTTGTTCGGATATGGAATCGACAGGTTCATAGGAATCCATGGCGGCATTGCCAATAAAGATGTCGACACCGCCCAATTGCTCAATAACGTAATCGGCAGCCTTGGCGACACTTGTCCTGTCTGACAGATCAACCGTGGTATACAGCACCTGATTGCCATCAGCTTCTTCAGTCAGTTTTTTTGCGGCCTCTTTCAGTATGTGTTCACGACGGGAGGCAATCATGACTTTTGCTCCGGAGCGTGCCAGTCCCCGCGACATAACGTACCCCAAACCGGTTCCGCCCCCGGTGACAAAGGCGGTCTTGCCGGTCAGGTCAAATTTTTTATAGGCTTCACTCATGGTGGATTCCTGTTTAATCTGTATAAAAACCGCATAAAATGCAGTGGCCTAATGTTCACTCAGTGCCTGTCGTAGCAATGATTTCCTGATTTGCCAGAACATAATGGCTAACCAGAATCCGTAGAGAATCAGGGGCATCCAGAACGCGATGACGCCATTCCAGGCGAAGGGCCCCACTTTGAAAAAGAAGCAGGCGCCCCCGGTGAGGGTTGACAGGGCAAACCAGATGCTATAATAACCCACCCAACGGGGGAAAACCGGTTGTGCTGCTTTATCGAACAGGGTGGCAACACCAACACTGGTAATCTGAAAATAGGCCGGCGCCACAACACCGACAAATTGCAGAAAGGCAAAATCGTTAAAAAATAACAGTAATTCCGGATTGCGTTCCGGCCGGAAAGCGGCCGTTGCCCACACCATGACAGGTAGAATGATAAAGACCGGTACGGCGACACCGCAGCCCATCTGGGTTTCAGCCAGAACCGACATCCGGCCTTCCATTCTTCGCATTTGTGCTGCCAGCGCCGCTGACCAAGGTATCCAGAAGGTGGCGCTGAACATGGTAATGAGCAATCCGATCATGATGCGAACCGGATGGGCCTGGTAAAACCTGGCGATATCCTCAGCTGTCGCCAGTGGATTGTGGGGTGGTACAAATTGACCTACAAACCACAGGCCAATACAGAACGTGACGGCGAAAACGGGGCCGGCCCAGGAACAGAGTAAATTGGCTTTATGGTTCACTATTATCAGTTCCGTTTAAGACGTACTATAAAAAAATCACATCTATTTTTAATATTGGTTTCGAGCCTAGCCAATCTCTAATTAACACCCTAAGTATAATTAGCGTGATTACTATGTCAAGATATATTGGACGCTTGCCAATGATTGTCTTTAACGAGACTGCTTGTCGAAAACGAAGTTGCCCAGGCCTTTTTTAGTCACTACTTTTTTGGGGACTACCTACTTTGTATCAATTTAATTTTTAAAACGATTACTTGTATGAAGGCGCACACTTAAGCTATCATTTTTATCTTAACTGAGCCCCCAAACGTCGTTTTCTTATCATTCCATCACGCTGTACTACAGAAGTAACAGCAGTGCTATCGGGTAGGTACCTACGAACGTCGGTTACCTTTATTTTTCTCGTTCTCGGTACAGGCGCACTACTACATATATTCCAGCGACCATAAACAAACCTCGCTTCATATCCCATATTTTCTAACCAGTTAGGAACGCCTGGATCAACAGCAGAAACGACAAACCTGAATTTACCGTCCACATCAAGTACTGCTTGGTGAGCATTGATACTATTCAATTGATTCTGCCCTCCCAACGTTCGCCAAAACGTATCGACCAATTGAAAATTCCAGTAACGGCACTCCTCCGGCACTTCCGTTTCAACTATTAACGCCTTGTCATTTTTGAGTTTAAATGCAGCCTGCGGATAACCAGCTCACCGAAACCCTATACTTTCTGCGGGGCGGCGAGCGCCTCGCCAGTAACCGAGTTCGTTTTCTGCCGATTTATTACTATGGCGCGGTTCGCTACCTAGAACAAAACCCCGTGGACTGGGGGGTAATTCACCTCTCCCCTCCCAATGCCGAGGGTTACTGCTCGCTGGGAACCTCCGCTGAATTTCTGCCCACCGTATTGCGTGGCACGCAAAAAAATTATCGGTATTATTAACCCGTGCATGCCCCACATTAAGAACGGCCATAAAATTCATACTGATCAGTTGACGCTGGCAGCCGAGCACCAAAGCCCATTAGTCACCTATGATGTTGCTGCTATCGACGAAACCTCTGCAAAGATTGCCATTTATGTTCGCAGCCTGATTATCTCAGGTGATGTTATCCAGACAGGCCTCGGAAAAGTACCCGATAAATTGGTCTCTAATTTAAGCGACCTGCATAATTTGAGATTTCATTCAAGCATGATCTCCGACGGTTTTATTAATCTCGCAGAAGCGGGAGCACTCGACCCCGACTTCATGCACACCACCTGCTGCGCCTTGGGAAGCGAAACCTTTTACGAGAAACTTCCCAATCTGCCCAAGCTACGTATAACTGGAGTAAAAGAAACGCACGCGCCAAGCTCTCTTGCACAGTATGAAAATTTAATCGCAATCAATTCAGCACTCGAAGTTGATTTGTGGGGGCAGGCCAATTTGGAGATGCTTGGTAAGCGACAAGTTAGTAGCATTGGGGGAGCACCCGATTTCGCGCTAGCCGCCCGCAATGGGAAAAGTATTATTGTGTTGCCTGCCACAGCAGTCAAAGGCAAGTTATCTCGAATTATTCCATCACTGAATACTGGACAGGTCACATCGCTGGGCCGCAATGATATCGACTATGTTGTCACTGAATTCGGAATTGCCAAACTCAAAGGTAAGTCTGTATATAAACGAGGTGACGCGCTAATCTAGATTGCCGCCCCAGAATTTAGAGACCAGTTGGATAACGATTGGCAACAACTATTGCATAACTTATCGTAGCTCTTTCACATAAGCCCCGAACAAACCATCAACCCACAGGAGACTATTATGAGCAAATCAGTATTGATAACGGGAGCCAATGGCGACATTGGCCACGTGGCTGTTCAGGCCGCCGTTAAACAGGGTAAACTGTATTTGCTACTGTCCGCAATGAAGCCCATAAGAGTAAATTCGTAGCATCCGATAACCTTCATATTATCTTGATGCACATGGATAAGAAAGACTCGATACGAAGCGCTTTTGCAGAGGTGGAGACTTACTGAATGGTCAGCCGTTAGATTCCATCATTCATTGTACTTAACATTGGAAGCCCTTCGACGGTTGAGTTCCTTGACCCCGAAAAACTGGAACTAATTCTGAAAGTAAATACCGTAGGGAGCCTGATTTTAATGCAACAAGCCTTTCCGCGCCTACGTGAAAGCAAAACCAACCTGATCTTGGCTAGCTCCCTGTGGGGCAAGGTATCCGGACCTTTAGTGTGCGGCTACTCCTCCTCGAAATAGGCATTGGAATCTCTAGCCCACGCGGCTCGACGTGAAACAAAGTCCATGGGCTTCAACATTACACGGGCTAATATTGGAGCCGTAAAATCACGAATGCTCGATGCGCATATCAACCAGGTTAAACATCTGTTAGACAGCGCAGGCACCACAGAGACAAAACTCTATTCTCACGCCTATGCCAAACATGCTGATCAAACAGTCAAATTCAATAAGGTCGCCATCACTGCTTTGCGTGTTGGGAGCCGTCTATATCAGGCTCCATACCCAAAATGGAACCTCCACCATCGCTGCCAATAGCAAAGCATGTCATTCCTGCTGCAACCGAAGCTGCTGCTCCGCCGCTAGACCCTCCAGTGATTCTCTGATGGTTCCAAGGGTTGCGTCACTCACCCCGCATATATGTTCGCGTGTGAGGAACTAGTGCAAATTCAGGACGCTGTGTATTGCCTATAATAATAGCACCAGCGTTGCGCAACCTTTCTACCAGTAACTCATCACGATTTGGTACTTCATCCGCATAAATTAACGACCCTTGAGTAGTGCGAAGACCTTTCGTCATGTAATTATCTTTGATCGATATCGGAAGGCCGTGAAGGGGTCCGAGTTTCTGACCAGACATGATTTCCTTTTCGGCAGCTCTTGCCTGCACTAATGCCCCTCCCAGTCAACAGTGATATAGGCGTGAATATCCTTGTCCAGTCTTTCAATTCTTTGCAAAAAGTATTCAATTACCTCAACAGGAGAAATCCGTTTTGTCGACATGGCCGATACCAGCTGCCAATCTGGCATCCAGGTAATCTCAGAGGTGTAAAAACTGGATGCTTGTGCAAAATTCATCCCGTTTAAACCTAAAGTTGTAAGACCGCCTGCACTCAATTTGAGGAAGTCTCGTCGAGATTCTTTTGTGGTACTAAGTTTCATTTAACGCATTATCAATTTATAAGTTATTCATATTGGGCCAGCGCGCCGTTGCTTTTCGAAGCGCCCAGCAAATCAGCATGGCCAACCACATAAATGCCGCCGAATAGATAAAAGGTATCGCCAAAATTGGGTATGCATCGCTAACCCCCGGCACTCTATAGGCAAGCAGCCGGGCAACTCTGCCATTGGAGAACCGAAATTGATAAGATAAGAGTTATATGTGAACCAATATTGCAGGTAATTGGATAAATTATCCCAGGGAGAAGCAAACACCAGTGCAGTAAACAGCAGCCCGGCTATAGTTACCCTTCGCTCCCTGATCCACGGTTTTACCAGAAAGAAATAGATACAGGCAAACTTACCAAATACCGAGACTACCTTAGAAGTCCTGAATACGATACGCATCCAGACAGGAGGCAAATCCGGTCCACTGAGCACAGGCGTAAAATTGGGACCTGTTACCCACTGGAATAAAATCCACAATTCAAATACCAGCAAAACCGCTCCGGCCAAAGCCCAATATTTAATCGCAGGCTGATTTGATACGGTGAGGGTTTTCGGGCGTACGGTTAAATTTGAATGCGTGTTGCCTGTAGAAATACTCATTACCCTAATCCTCAAAATATGCCATGTATCCTAATCATATATGGGTATTTAGGAATGGCTATAAACGCCAAAAATTGGAACTATTCACGACAAGATAAAATCAAACTAGAAGTGGACCCCAAAAACTGGACAGTCGCTTAAGTGGACCCACTGCGGTATTTTAACCCCGTATAGGAGTCAACATCATGAAACGTAAACGTCGTAATCACTTGCCCGGCTTCAAAGCCAAAGTAGCACTAGTCGCTCTCAAAGGCGACAAGACACTGGCCGAGTTGGCAGACCAGTTCGATGTCCACCCCAACCAGATCAACGAATGGCGTCGGCAGTTGCTGGAGAATGCCGACACCCTCTTTGGCAATCAACAGGATAAACAAAAGATGGACGAGGCGCAGCTCAAGGATCTGCATGCCAAGATCGGGCAGTTGACATTGGAAAACGATTTTTTAGCCAAAGTGCTCGGTCGCTAGACCGGGCACGCAGACAACAAAAAATCACCAATGACCATCCATTGCCAAAAATTCATCAATGCCGTGTGCTGGAGATTCCGCGGTCAACGGCGTACTACGCCTCCAGACCTGTCTCCGGCGAGGACTTGCGGTTAATGCGATTACTGGATGAATTGCATCTGCGCCATCCCTTCAAGGGTTCACGGCGGTTACGGGACGATCTATGGGATGACCACGGCATCCAGGTAAACCGTAAACGGGTACAGCGGCTGATGCGCCTGATGGGGATAGAAGCGCTGCATCCCAAGGCCAGAACCACCCGGCCGAACTAAGGGCACCGGATTTATCCGTACTTGCTCAAGGGCCTGGTTATTGACCGACCCAACCAGGTGTGGCGGGACATCACGTACATTCCGATGCGCAAGGGCTTCCTGTATCTGGTGGCTATCATCGACTGGTACTCGCGCAAAGTACTGAGCTGTCGGCTCTCCAACAGCCTGGATGCGAGGTTCTGCACCGAGGCGCTGGAAGACGCTCTCTCCCGACACGATGCACCGGAGATATTCAACAGTGATCAGGGGTGCCAGTTCACCAGCGACGAGTTTACCGCTGTGCTCAAAGACAAAGGCATCCGGATCAGTATGGACGGCAAGGGCCGTTGGGTCGACAATGTGTTTGTGGGACGGCTGTGGCGCAGCCTGAAGTATGAGGAGGTGTATCTCAAAGCGTATGATACGGTGGTGCAAGCCACGGCAGATATTGGGCAATGGTTGACGTTTTATAACGAACAACGGCGCCATGCCAGTCTTGACCGGCACACACCAAATCAGGTGTACTACAACTTGCCGCCCGGCTTACCCTTGGCGGCTTAACCCATGCAGTCGATTCCACTTAAGAATCAGGTTTCACTGTCCAAGGGGTGGGATCCACTTCTACTAGACCCCGTAAATGGTTTATTATCAGGCCAATCAAAAATCTTTATACCACGCTTGATTTTAATTATACTTGACAGGGGTGTCTAAGTTATAAATATTATTATAAATTACTCAATAAATTAGAGGGTTACAGTCAGATGTTACTTAAAATACGACCTGCCAAGATCAATTTTTATATCAGGTTTATGAGAAACAATGGCTTCACGAGCGACCAGATGTTAGCAGGGACCGATTTAACTTCAAAGGATATGGAAAACCCTAATTTTTTGATCGACATTACAAAGTACATAAGAATCGTTTTCAATTTAAAACAACTCTACCAGACCCCAACCCTTGCCTTTGAACTGGGAAAATTTCTGTCAATGGGTGATATAGGTGTTTTGGGTTATGCCATGATGAGCAGCGCAAATACCTTTGAAGCCTACAGTGTCTATCGTCAATACAGCTCGCTTTTCTTTGGTAATTTAATCGATGTTAATTTAATCGATGACCACCATTATCGCCTTGCTGTTTATACACCGAACATTGATACCGAGATCAGCCGTGATTTACTGCAATTTCTCATCGAGGAAAGAATCAACATTGATGTCAAGGCCTTCCAGCGCTACGGCTGGGATCACCATACATTTCCGGTCAAAGAGTGGCATGTCACTTATCCAGAGCCAACGCCAGAAATTGTTAAACTGTACAAAGGACTTATCAACGTCCCTATCCGGTTCTCATCAAAACACAACATGTTTGTACTAAGAAAAGACGCCATGTCAATTACTTATCTAACAGGCGATGCAGAAACCCATGAATTGTGTTTAAAACGACTCGACGAAATTTATTCCAATTTCCATTGCCATGATCAATTTACGACCCAAGTGCGGCAGATTTTATTCAATAATCTATCCGACATTCCAAGCATTGATGAAGTTGCCAAAGAGTTGTTTTGTTCAAAAAGGACGCTGAACCGAAAGTTAAACCAGGAAGGGACAACGTTTGCTCAGCTTGTCGCCAATACCCGACTTGACGCCATTATCAACTATGCTGTAACAACGGATATCAGCCAGGAGGAAATTTCACACAAACTGGATTTCTCTGATGCAAGATCTCTACGCAGGTTCTTTAAAAGCAAAACCAACAAGACTATCTCGAACTACAAGAAAGAAGTTAAAGAAAATATGTACAAGGCCGATAAAAAAAGGCAAGGAACTTAAAACATCCCGCTTTCATTCCACCAACACTGTCCACTAAATTATCGACAACTTAGCCTGCTCATTGATAACCCTATCAGGAGAAATTGGTTCTGGTATTAAATGGCAAGACACCCCCGGTGAAAAAATCCCGGGGATAGGGATAGCTTCAGGACAACTAGCCCGTACTTACATTAGCTGAATATTTGGCATCCAGATTCTTATAGAAACTGTCGGATTCAAGTTCTACGCCCTTCTCTCCTAATTCCAGCCAGGGGGCGGGAACCACTTCCGGATAAGAATCATAGTCTACAACCCACGCACACATTCTGCGCTCAGGTTCTATTCCATCCTGAGGGGCAGTCATTCCGCCGCCAATAGCATAACCTACTGGCTGGAACATCTGTCCGCCGCGCAGTGCTGCCATATCTCTAATCCGTTTACGCAACGCGGGTGGGAAAATACCCACGGTCTGAGTAGCGGCAGTGAAGAATGACAATGCCTCCTCTATGTTATCGAGCGGGACCAGGTTACCAACACGACCGTAAAGCAACATGGGGAAATCCACCGACTCACTCATCTGGGAAACAATGACGGCCCCTGTTTTATCTACATTGTCGATATCGTCGGTTATGACATTATAAAAGTCCTTGAGTGGCGATATGGATTTGAGTTCGGATTTTAACTCAGGATCAAAAGTTCTCGACCCAGCGCTGGTTGTTTTGGGCAGGTGTTGCAGGGCCTCATATACCAGTTTCCCAAAATGGTTTGCCCGTTCAATACCCTGCTTATCCGTGCCGGACTCAATGTACATCACCCTGGCACAGACACAAGCTTCCTGGTCTAGCCCCCCCATGTCAGCTGCCACGCGTCTCGCGACTTCCCGTGTGGTTTTCTCGTCCGTATAGGCTTCTTTGCCAATAAGGGTCGTGCTGTTCTTGGGATCCATGGTGATAAGATCCAGACCAGGCCCTAGATATTTCGAAATGTGCTTGATGGAATCGTACCCGCCCCATGCTGCAATTTTCTGAATATTTCTTGAATTGTAGATCATAGTTTCAACCTTCTCGTCGCCACCTTTCCAGTAGGCAACCGAGAAATGTTTTGTGATGGGGTGATCAGGCGCCATGTCGATCATGGTCCGGGCCAGGGCGCTTGCAGTCAGGGGATCATTTGAAGGTGCTTTGACGATTACGTCATTACGTGTCACTGCCCCTCGAAGTAACGTTCCCACTGCAACCACAGGCACATTGCCCGCTGTGATATGCACACTTCGCGTTCCCATAGCCCTGATATTGACGGTACGTCCATCGGATTGCTTCCTTGGCACCCATCCTTCCAGATATTGAGAACCAATACGGCCTTCAACCAGGTCAGTCGCATTACCTCTTTTCAGCATATTCGGGGTCTTTCTATACTGCTCTTTAAGTACTGAACGAGACAGGTTGGAGGCATAACAACTTACCTCGAAAGCTTCCTTCCAATAGGGGTTGGTATCCAGATTAAGCCTACCGGACAGCTCTTCCAGGTAATCGTATATATCTTCGAGCGTGATGGTATACAAGTCCGCCAGAAGTTCACCCCTCTTGCATACCAGTTTGTCTATATATTTACCAACATCCGGTGTCATGAAGGAGCGTCCGGCTCCACTTCGGTCGCCAAATTCCATCTCATAGTCTTCGATGATTTCACCCCTGATTATCAGAGGCACATTAAAATCAGCCATTTTCGTTTTCCACAATTGCTTCAAAATAAATAATCAATTCAATACTCAATCACATGTCCAAGAGTGCCTGTAACGCTGTATCAGTATTATCCACTGTAGCTGAGCACATCACCTTATCGTCTCCTGTAACAGCCTCACTGTAGCGGGTTACATTATCATGTATGTGTGCCCCTTTACGACCACAACCACATTGCTTATCCCAATTGATAGTCACCTTGTCTCCTGTCACCAGTCCGCCCCAGTACGTCTGGGCCAAAAGGTCTAAAAATGCAAAACGACCTGTTTGAGTACCCTCGCGTGGTAGTGGCTGGCCTGACTCAGGATCGAGCAAGAAAGGAATATGCCAGGAGGGAATATGGAAAAAGCCTTCTGAACAATTACCATAAGAACCGGTAAGCTCTGACATACCGTAGCCATGCCGCCAGTCGTTCATACCGGTAAACTCAGTAATCTTTTGTTGCCAGTTGTCTGGCAGGGTTACTCCCTTATTACCACCGCCAATGGCGGCAATACTGTTTGGAGCAAAAACATTTTTAATACCTCTTTTTAAACCATCTTCTGCAGCTTTGGCCATATAGGATGTCTGCGATGTTATAAATACCCGCTGACCTTCCAATTCATGCACCATCCTTTCCATGAATTGATTTGTCTCTTCCGGACGACGCTTCAATTCATCGAGATATTGCCTGAATTTGGCACGCATCGTGTCATTCAGTTGCATTTTGTCCAACTCTCCCTTAGCCTGAGCAACACGGATACGCCCACTCAACGATACCAGGTCAGCGCTGAGGGTTCCATTATTCAGGGTATAGCATTGCTGGGGTGTTGGCGAAAAGTGCTTCTCAAGCCAACCAACCATGATTTGAGCAGTGTATCGCCCATAACGTTGGCTAGGGTAAACAGTGGGCAGACGCACTCCATTGAAGCCAAGATCCACACCCGGTTTATCACCAAAACCCTCCCAGGATTTGAAATAACTTACCATCCAGAAATCCCTTTCCATTGTCGTTCTGGGGTAAAACGACAATTTTCCCGTGGTACCGGAAGTATGGAAAATGCAAAAAGGCGCCTCATTTTCCAGCAGGTCCAGCCAAGCATCGATACCTTCACAGCCTTTTGCATCGATTCCGGAGAGATCAAGACTGGTAAGGCCATCGAACCACTTTGTCAGCAAATCGAAACGTCCTTTTTCCAGCAGTGACATCGGGTAGGCTTTATAATGCGTATGTTGGAACAAGAGGGGAACAATATCGTTAAGCGAGTGGATAGTCGTTGCCTTGGCGCTCTCAGCCTGATCGGCAAGTGCCCGAATCTGGGGCCGAAGCGTTTCAAACCTCTCTTGTGCCGCTTTCAGCTGCCATGCTTCCCAATCAGCCCTGTCTCTACCATAAATTTCATCCCAGCTCAGAAACTGTGATTTGGAAATATCGTCGGGTTGATAGGGCGAATCTTTCCAAAGATGGTTTTTTATTTCTTCATATCGCTTCATTTAAACATACTCCGTAACTCAACAAATTGTTTACGCTAACTCTTACTATAGACACTTCGGAATCAGCCAAGTGCATTTTGGTCAATATCTGGCAGACAACTGAAATACAGATAAAACCAGTTATAGTTCAACTATTTATTTTTACAATGTTAGGTGAAATTGTTTACCTAAGGAATGACTCTTTACGTCAAAATATGGGGCAAACCACGACAATTGGGGGTAAACCACTGAATCGAGTCCTCTTTATTAGACACTCCTAACGGTTACAATGTAACTAAAGGATCGCCATTCTGTCCCTAGTCCTATCCAGTTTCTCAACCATTATGTTGCCCTCTTTTCATGACTTGTTATGCGAGGGTTGAGTACCTCTGATTACTTTTGTATGCCGTGACCCTATTTAACATATTTCTACCCGCCTGAAAAAACTACCACTTAGTTTTTTTCATTAGGCTGGAATAATGTTTTACTGGCGCATTCAGCTTGCCCCTGGCTATACGCTTTGCACCGTGAATTTCAGAAATACCCGGCAAAGCGTTCCATGTAAGGCGCGAAGCGCCTATCTACTACTTCGGGAGACAATCCATAATCCTCGAGGGTGAATTCCGGCTTGCCATGCTTGTGCCGCGGGTTTTTCCTGTCCCACTGTTCGATTTTTTCAATGCCCTCTTGATCAAGGTTTTTACCCAAAAATTCATGGATTTTCACCAGTGTTCCCACGGAGTCAGCAGTGATGTCTTTAAACGCCATATCCAGGACCTTTATATCCGGATTTCTATCACGCCATGACATATGCTGCATAAGGGCATCTGAGAACCAGTTAAGGAGCAATTGACCTAATGCCTCATTGGAGGTGTCGGTATGGTAATAGAGCTTTCTCGAAGATCCGGTTAGATGGCATAACGATGCAAGTATCGCCTTAGGGTCCCGATGGGAAAAAACCAGGTTGATGCCTTGCGGGAAAATCCGCTTCAGCTGATCTTCATTTCCCAAATGCCCGGGGGTTTTCAACACATAAGGTTTGGGCTCATCCCGATTAAATTGCCATTGCAGGTACTTAAGCTGAAGAAGCAAGTAATCATAAGTCGCCGAAAAATCATTTTTAGCTATCCAGGCCAGGTATTCAGGCGCCCCATGTACCAGACCAAGGTTGGCGTCATTAAAGCTTTGATCCATCACGATCAGCTCTTCCTCGGGCTCATCGGCTTTACGCGTGTAGCCTTTCTGGAATTCGGGTGAAGTAGCAGCTTCCCATTCACAGAACTCTTCAGCTTCCGTTATCCTGCGCGCTCTGCCCTCATCAGCATACCCCGGAATTCGAGCAGGCATCCGCATCTGCCAATAAGGGAGGTACTGGAAGGAACCACAGACACTTAATATTCGATGCAGCTTAGTGGTTCCCGTGCGGGGCAGTGAGCAAATACATACCGGAGGCATTAGTTGCTGCTCCAGTATCTCGGGGTGCTCTTTAATATCCTTTGTCGTCCACAGCCGGTTCATCAACAAGGAAATAAGTTCCTGGCCTAACCTGCCTGCCCTATCCCTTCGGAAATTCGGCGCGTTGTTAATTCCTAAAACCAGATGCTCCAGCGCACCCCTGTATCTGGGATCACCAAAATCCTCAAGCCCGGTTATTTCACGTGCGGTTTTCAGGAGTTCCTCTACGCTAAATACTGACATGTTCTGAATCCTTTATTAACAATGGCTTATAGTACAACCTAATTATCAGTTCCGT
>TARA_B110000211_G_scaffold222947_1_pt1 | contig 18663 bp, 21 predicted proteins | sample TARA_B110000211 | Tara Oceans TARA_B110000211 (sample SAMEA4397516) | marine metagenome | biome: Polar Biome; feature: [DCM] deep chlorophyll maximum layer (ENVO:01000326); material: water (ENVO:00002006), including particulate matter (ENVO:01000060) such as... | depth 30 m
CCCAGAACCATGTGCCGGTTTATGTGTGACGTTATAGTTAAGCTCAAAATACGCAGATCTTTTCGTTAGAAAGTTCAGATCGAATTCAGGCGCGCAATTTATACCATAACCAGAAGCAAATATCAAAAGGAATCGCCAGCATTAAAGGTTTTATACCACTACTAGTGGGTAATCAACCCCATCGTCGACTGATAATGCCTACACCCATAACCACAGGCGCTTGCACGCTCTGGGGCGACGATATAAAAATCTTATTTCAAAGCCATGGACTTGACGATGTCTGATATAATTGCTCTAAAGTATGGTTTACCATACGCATAGCCTTTCTGGCATAAAAAGCATTGAGAAACACATGAACATATTGATTAAAGACGCCACTGAAATTGAAAAAATGCGCATTGCTGGCCGTTTGGCGGCAGAGGTATTGGAGATGATCCACGACCACGTACAAGTGGGAGTGACCACCAACGAACTCAATCAAATTTGCCATGACTATATTGTTGATGTGCAAGCAGCTATTCCTGCGCCATTAAATTACCACGGCTTCCCTAAGTCTATTTGCACCTCAGTTAACCAAGTAGTGTGCCACGGCATACCAAATGATAAAGCTTTGAAACAAGGCGATTTGGTTAACATTGACATCACTGTTATTAAAGAGGGTTATCATGGTGATACCAGCCGCATGTTCGCCGTTGGCACAATTGCACCTCATGCCGAACGTTTAGTCGCCATCACCCAGGAATGCCTATATAAAGGCATGGCATTGGTAAAACCCGGTGCCCGTCTAGGTGATATCGGACATGTCATTCAAGTACATGCTGAAGCTAACCACTATTCTATTGTGCAAGAATATTGTGGTCACGGCATTGGTGTAGGCTTCCACGAAGATCCACAGGTACTTCATTATGGCAGGCCAAACACAGGCGTTGAACTAAAAGAAGGTATGATTTTTACTATTGAACCTATGCTTAATGCCGGCAAACGCCACGTTAAGCTTAATAAGAACGATGGGTGGACGGTAACCACCGTAGACAAACGTCTGTCTGCACAGTTTGAACACACTATTTTGGTCACTGCAGACGGATACGAAAACCTCACCATTCGCAAAGAAGAAATGGCCTAATAGTGTCTTTGGTTAGCCAGCCACTGCGAGATCAGCTCATTGATCATGAGCAGCTACAGCAGCAGCTTACCAAACTCCCTGCTGCACAAGTATTGAAGGTAGCCTTGCAGTCAGGGCAAACCAAGCTTGATGATTTATTCAACCAGCATAAAGAAACTCGTATTTACGAGCTTATCCATGCCCGTGCGTGGCTAGTGGATCAGATACTCTGTCTAGCGTGGCAACAATACTCTTGGCCAGATGAAGCTGCACTGGTGGCCGTGGGGGGTTATGGCCGCGGCGAATTACACCCGCAGTCAGACATCGATTTACTCATTCTTATTGGTAACGATGTTGATGAATCTCGCTGGCACAGCTGCACCCAAGAATTTATTACTTTTATTTGGGATCTAGGCCTACAAATTGGATCTAGCGTGCGCACCTTGGATGATTGTTACGAACAAGCAAAAGGTGATATTACCATCGCTACCAGCCTGCTAGAATCTCACACCATCATAGGCAAGGTTGGATTACGCCGAAAAGTATTTAATTGGGTTATTTCCGAGGGCGCATGGAGCGATGAGGCTTTTTACAAAGCCCGGATCAAAACCCAGCAGCAACGCCACATCCGCACTAACGATACCGAATACAATCTCGAGCCCAACATCAAAAATTCCCCTGGTGGCTTGCGTGATATTCAAACCATTGGCTGGATTGGCAAACGCCATTTTGGCCTGCGTTATATGGCTCAACTCTCTGGACGCAACTACCTTAACCAAGATGAACTAGACACCCTTAAAGAGAGTACCAATTACCTTTGGACCATTCGCTATGCTCTCCACCTGGTCGCAAAGCGGCCAGAAGATCGATTGTTGTTTGACCATCAACGTACATTAGCCGCTTTTTTTGGGTATGAGGATAATGATGATGCGCTAGCAGTTGAGCAGTTTATGCATCGCTATTACCGCACGGCAATGCACGTAGCAGAGCTCAATCAAACTTTACTTCAGCTGTTTGACCAAGCGGTTTTACATGCGCATGATGAAGACACCGTGGTGTCCATCAATCGACGCTTCGAACTGCGCAATGGCCGTTTGCAGGCCTGCTATACAAGCGTGTTTTTACGCCAACCATTTGCCATCATGGAAGCCTTCGTTATATTAGCTCAACACCCTCAATGCAATGCTATTGGGGCCGAGTGCAAGCGATTAATTCAAGCTCACCGCCACTTGATTGACGATAAGTATCGCCGAGACATTCGAGTGAACAGCCTATTTATGGAGCTGCTTCGCTCACCCGAACGTATGTCTCATACGTTACTAGAAATGCAGCGCCAAGGTGTTCTAGGGGATTACCTCCCTAGCTTTAGCAAGATTGTAGGGCGCATGCAACACGACTTGTATCACATCTACACTGTTGACGCTCACACTATGAAAGTGGTGAAAAAAATGCGTGAACTGCTGCTACCAAGAGAGCAGGAACGCTTCCCAGTGGCGGGCCGCTTAGTGCATGAACTACCCAAAATTGAATTGCTCTACATCGCTGGGCTTTACCATGACATAGGCAAAGGTAGTGGCCGCGATCATTCCGTAGTTGGGGCAGAGGAAGTGCGGCACTTTTGCAAACAGCATCAACTAGGAAAGTGGGATACGGATCTGGTGAGCTGGTTAGTACGTAACCACTTACTCATGTCTATGACAGCTCAAAAACGAGACATTGGCAACCCAGATATCATCCATGAATTTGCCACAAAAATGGGTGACGAGCTGCACTTAGACTACCTTTACGTGCTCACAGTGTGTGACATCAATGCTACCAACCCAGCACTTTGGAACAACTGGCGCGCATCACTTTTACGCCAACTTTATACCGCCACCAATCGAGTGCTTCGCTTAGGTTTAGATGTGCCGGTAGATCACCATGCACTTATAGAGCAAAGCCAAACTGATGCCCGTAAAATGTTACAAGAGCAACGGTTCAATCCGGCCTCTGTGATGCGCTTATGGAAGAATTTGGGCGATGACTACTTTATTCGTGAAAATGCCAAAACGATTGCCTGGCATACTCGCACCATTTTAAACCACCAAATTGACGGCCCTTTGGTGGCCATTAGCGAAACATCATTTAGCGCCTTTGAAGGTGGTACTCAAGTATTCGTTTACACCCAAGACAAAGCCAACTTATTTGCTGCCCTGTGTGCCATCCTTGGCCAGCTTCACCTAGATATTCAAGATGCCCGCATCATCACAACTGAAGACGGTTACAGCATGGACACCTTTGTGGTGCTAGACACCGATGGCAACACTATTAACCAAACTCCAGCACTGCTAGAAAAGCTACAAAAGCGCCTCACTCAAGCACTGAAGTACCCCAACGAGTTTGCTTATATCGTCCAACAACGCCAACCTAGAATTCATAAACTGTTTAATCAATCCGCCACTGTTAGCTTAAGCAACCCCGAAGGCCGAAGCTGGACACGGCTAGAGCTATCCAGCCCGGATAGACCGGGGTTATTGGCTCAAGTGGGCCTAGTCTTCATGCGCTTGGGTATTAGCATTCAAAAAGCTAAAATCCAATCCATTGGCGGCCGTGTAGAAGACGTGTTTTTTATTACCCTAACTAATGGCGAGCGCATTGTTGACGAACGGCTGCTAAAAACTCTTGAAAACGACATTTGCAACGCCTTGGATAAATAAGGTTTATAAAGCATAATTTCCAACCTCTAAATAGCAAACATACCCATACTTCTGATATTATTTGGACTGCGTTTTTTACACTATTGATAACCCAAACCGGAAACACCTTTGACTCAAGTACAAATGCACGGCATCAGTAATTGCGACACTATCAAAAAAGCCAAAAAATGGCTCACCGATGCAGGCATTGATTTCAGTTTTCGGGACTATAAAAAACACCCTGTCACCGTTATAGAACTTCAAGACTGGGCATTACAAGTGGGCTGGGAAGTATTGCTCAATAAGCGCGGCACCACATGGCGAAAATTGTCAGCAGCACAACAGAGCACAGTGAACGAGACAACTGCACTGAAGCTTCTTTGTGACAACCCAAGCATGATTAAGCGACCTTTACTGGTAGTTCAAGGTGACACCGAAATTCAGGCCTTTGTTGGTTTTAAACCTCAGCAATACGCCACTATTTTTAAACTGTAAGTTTTACACACTATTTATTGGAGAGCTCAATGAGCCATTTTAGTTTTGCCTTTGGTATTGGTAGCCAATCTAGCCAAGGAGATTGGTTAGAGGTATTTTACCCACAGCCTACGTTAAACCCTAGCGCTAACTTAGTTGCCGCCATTGCAGGCGTTTTAGGCAGCCACTTAGCTTGCGGTAACCACGCGGTACAAATTAACGCTAAGCAAGCCAGTCAACTCGCCGAAGCCTGCACCATAGCCGGTGAAGCAGACCACGCCAAATGGCTAACCCAAGCTGCAGATCGAGCTCAGCCTATGGTAGTCACCTTGTTAGAGACAGATTCCGGTCCACAAAGCACACCAGAGGTGTACCTAAAGCTTCAGTTGCTATCTAACTGCCTTAAGCTACCTAACTCCATGGACCTTAACGGTATTTTTGGACTTTTACCTAACGTAGCTTGGACCAACGAAGGCGCTATCGCCATCGAGGATTTAACTCAGCGCCAGATGGATGCCCGTTTGCGTGGCGAATGGTTACACGTTAATGCCGTAGACAAGTTTCCTCGCATGGTCGATTACGCCGTACCAAAAGGCATTCGTATTGGCGATGCGTCGCGTGTACGTTTAGGCGCCCATGTGGCGGAAGGTACCACAGTGATGCATGAGGGATTCATTAACTTTAACGCAGGAACACTGGGCCACGGCATGATTGAAGGCCGCATCTCAGCTGGCGTTACTGTAGGCCATAATAGCGACCTAGGTGGAGGCTGCTCCACCATGGGAACCTTGTCTGGTGGCGGTAAGATAGTTAACTCTGTGGGTGAAGATAGCCTTATCGGTGCTAATGCTGGTATGGGCATTCCTATTGGCGACCGCTGCATCATCGAAGCTGGCTTATACATTACTGGGGGCTCAAAGGTGGTCTTATTAGATAGGAACAATGAACTTGTAGACACAGTTAAGGCTGCAACCTTAGCCGGCAAACCAGACTTGTTGTTCCGTCGTAATTCTCTCAATGGACGCATTGAAGTGAAGCCTAACGGCACCGCTGTAGAACTTAACGCTGACTTACATAGTAACAACTAAGATGACTCAAACCATGTCCGTGTCACCCACTATCGCTTTAGCCCAAGACCTTATGGGCCGTGCCTCCGTCACCCCAGAGGATAAGGGCTGCCAAGAATTGATGATTTCTCGCCTTGAAGCCATTGGTTTTAACATTGAGCGCATGCGCTTTGGCGAGGTGGATAACTTTTGGGCCCGCCGTGGTACAGACAAACCTGTCCTTGCCTTTGCAGGACATACTGACGTGGTACCAAGTGGCCCAGTAGACCAATGGCACACGCCACCGTTTGAGCCTACCCTTAAAGACGGATTCCTCTACGGACGCGGTGCTGCGGACATGAAAGGAAGCCTGGCGTCTTGGGTGGTTGCCCTTGAGGAGTTTATCGCCTTACACCCTAATCACCTTGGTAGTTTGGCGTTACTGATCACCAGTGATGAAGAAGGCCCCTTTGTAGATGGCACAACCCGTGTGATCGACACTTTGGAAGCCCGTGGCGAAAAAATGGACTGGTGTATTGTAGGTGAACCGTCCTCTACCAACACTCTAGGCGATTTGATTAAAAATGGTCGCCGCGGTTCTTTAACTGCAAATATTACCGCCAAAGGCATCCAAGGCCATGTGGCCTACCCGCACTTAGTAGTCAATCCTATTCATAAACTTGCACCCGCTCTAGCTGAGCTAGTATCTACTAAGTGGGATGATGGCAATGAATTTTTTCCACCCACCAGCTTTCAAATCGCCAACATTAACGGCGGTACCGGTGCGTCTAACGTAGTACCTGGGCATGTAGAGGTGATGTGCAACTTTCGTTATTCCACGGAGCTTACCGCCGATGATCTGACGGCTAAGGTGGAAACTATATTGGATAGCCATAATGTAGATTATGACATCAAGTGGACCTACAACGGCCTGCCCTTCTTAACTGGGTCAGGTTCTTTGGTAGATGCCTGCCGCGATGCCATTAAAGCCGTCACTGGTACCGATACACAATTATCTACGGCTGGTGGCACATCTGACGGCCGTTTTATCGCACCTACCGGAGCGCAAGTGGTTGAGCTAGGGCCTTGTAATGGCACTATTCACAAACTTAATGAATGTGTAAAGGTGAGTGATTTAGAGCAGCTGACACAAGTCTACCTTGGGGTTCTTAATCGTTTAATGGTGCAGGAGTCATGAACATCACACATACCGATATCGAAATTTATATAAAATCTGTCAGCCCAGAAGCTATTAAAGCGTGGTTAGAAACCTGCACATCCAGTTTAGACGTGCAAAGCTCTAACCCTAAACGTCAGGCCTATTGGGCCACCTTTGCTGGTGCCGACAACCAACAAGCAGAATTTGAAATAATCGTGCTTAACAAGGTTCAAAGCAACTTTAGTAGTGTGTGGTTTAATACTAAAAGTGCCCCTTGGGCTAATGATAAAGCCTGCGCCCAAGAAGCCTTTGGGCACTTCCAATCCACTGTGCGTTGTGTCGCGTCTAGCTGGCAAGAAGGCGATGCCCCAGATCAATGGTTAAGCATTGATGCCGAGGGTGAACAGACAATTGATTGGCTTTAGTTTATAGCTGATGTATGTATGGGTGGGTAACATCGCACCCATTCGTACTTCCAAATCAAGACTTTTATTTTAGGGTGCTTATCTATGCTTAGTTCTTTGCAGCTCCAAGAGTATGACCAGCAAGGTTACCTTGTTATTAACGACTTTATATCACCTGCCCAGCGCCAAGTGTTAATGCAGCGAGCAGCAGATCTCATTGAGGCATTTGAGCCCCCAACAAAGCGTTCCATCTTCACAACCGATGAACAAGAACGTTCCAGTGATGACTATTTCCTTGAATCAGGCAGTGCTATTAGATTTTTCTTTGAAGAGAAAGCGATTGATAGTGAAGGCAACTTTACCGTACCCAAACAACAATCCATCAATAAGATAGGCCATGCCCAACACCAGCTAGACCCTGTGTATAAAGCCATGGTGAAAGAGTTGAATTTTACTGCAATTGGCAGTGACTTGGGGATCGAACAACCCCGTGCAATACAGTCTATGCATATTTTTAAGCAACCCAGTATTGGCGGTGAAGTAGGCCTACACCAAGACTCTACTTTTCTGTACACAGAGCCTAAAAGCTGCATTGGATTTTGGCTCGCATTAGAAGATGCCACAGTTGAAAACGGTTGCTTACAAGCGTTGCCTGGGGGCCACAAGATAGCACTAAAACAGCGTTTTAAGTTATCAGAAAATGGTGGAACTGAGTTTGAAATTTTAGACGATTCACCATGGCCAGTACAGCCATTAGAGTTACTTGAAGTACCTGCAGGCACGCTAATCATTCTACATGGCCAACTGCCCCATTACAGTGCAGCTAACACCTCTAACCGCTCTCGCCAAGCCTTTACCTTACACTTGGTAGACAGCAATTGTGATTACCCTGCCAATAACTGGTTGCAGACTATAACGTAAGTACGCGCAGCGCTAAGGCAATCAATATTGCGCCACTGATTTTATCGATAGTGGCTGAGCGTTTTTGTAACTTGTCCAACACCTTAGAGTGCGACAAGGCCATCGCTATGATGATGTACCACACTGCGTCTATTACCGACGCAGTGCCTGTCATAATAAGCTTATCTGTCACTACTAATTGCGCTGATACGAATTGCGAAAACAGGGCAATAAAAAAGAACGCCAGCTTAGGGTTAAGCAAAGACACCATCAAACCATCTCTAGCTGCTGCACTTATTGGCGCTGACACTTGCTCTACATTCATGGGCCCTGCGCCATTAGAGCGCAATGCCTTAATACCCATCCACATAAGGTAAGCAGCACCGGCATAGGTCAAGAATTTATACATCAAAGGCCACTCCACCACTACCACCGCCAAGCCCCAAACAGTTAACAGCGCCCATAAAGCAACCCCTACGGCATGGCTTAGCGCTGTAGCGATCCCATGAGCGCGGCCATTACTGATAGTATGCCTTAGCACCACGGCTAAACTTGGTCCAGGAGACATGGCACCTAAGCAGCAGATAGCCACAAGAGAAAGCCAAGTTGTTAATGTCATATCCTTATCCTCAACAGTCCTTAATGCTCAGCTTATTATTATACCCTAGCCCATTCTTCGCAACCAAACTAACAGGTCTTCAATGACCTGTTCTTTATTAGGCTCATTGATCATTTCATGGCGCCCGTTGGGATAAAGCGTGCTAGTCAGGTCTTTAGAGCCCGCCCTTTTTAAGGCTTTTTTAAACGCAACCACGTACTCCCCTTGCTTACCTACAGCATCCTTGTCACCAGAAAACATATAAATAGGCAAGTTAGGGTCAATTTGGGCCATAGAATCTGGATCATGCACTTCAATTAGACCATTCATCAAATCTAACCAAAATTGATTGCTGCTACGATGCCCTGCAAAGGGGTCTGCGATATAAGCATCAACCACCTCGCGATCTGAACTGATCCAATCTTTGGGCGTGCGAGCAGGCTTAAAGGCATTGTTAAAATGACCAAAAGACAATCGTTCTATGAGATCACTATGACCCAAGGGTCCTTGCCGCCAGAGCTCGAATGAGATGGGCACCAAAGCTATTCTATACAACCAAGGGGGCCTATAACTGCTTGCAGACAACACTAAACTTTTAAGTATAGGTTTCAATTTTTTGGCATATCGCTGAACTACGCGTGTGGCCAAAAAAGTACCCAAGCTATGGCCGTATATCGTCAATGGCTGAGACCATTGCTGCTGCACGTGCGAAATAATAGTCATCTGATCGGCTACAACCTTGTTCCAACCATCATGATCAGCAAGGTGTCCTAGCCCTTCCGCATTTATACTAGTTAAGCCATGGCCGCGATGATCATCCGCACTAACGTGGTACCCTGCTTTATTAAGCGCTTTCGCCAGATGGTCGTATCGGGCGCCGTGCTCACTCATGCCGTGCATAATATGCACCCAACCTGTGGCATCTTCAACTGGCCACAAGTGGACGTACAGTGTGATGTGATCATCCACAGACTCAAGTTGTATAACCTGATGATTAACTTGTGACATCAAAATAACCTATAGCATAATGAGCAATATTGGTTATTAAAAAGCAAACGGCGCTAGTGTGCAAATAAGGAATCCCTAGTCAGCATTAAAATTAAAAGCAAACAACTCCCGACTCCAACACCCAGCCCGGGTTAAATCCAATGCCAAAAGCTCATCACCATAACCTAATTGAGCCAATACATGGGAGTCTAACTCATCGCTAATTGACGTATTGGACGAAGCTAAACGCTGCTTAAATTCATCACTTTGAAAAGCGAACTCCTGAGCTTCTTGGTCATATACACATACTAGATGCTTACATGGCTGCAAAACCTGTAGCTCATCTTCTTGGGGAGAGCCGCAGGCAGGGCAACATAAGGCCGCCACCGAAGCAGCTTGGTAAACTGAGGCGCAAGATACACGGCTGAAAAATAAGGCGCTAGATAAGTTCATACGTTAGGCTTCCATGAATACATTTCAACAATGTCACTATGATACAAGCCTTTACCACCCTATTGGTTGAATATTTCGACTTAAACATGAACCAAACTAATACAATGTGTTAGATTGCAAAAAACACACCCCGGCTTCATAATACCCTCAGTGCTAACGCTTGTTTGAATGATTAAGGAAAAGAAATTCATGAGAAAATTAAGTCAAGCATTAACCGCAGCTAGTATGGCTGTTTGTTTAGCAGCCCCTGTCACAAGCATGGCCGCAAGTAATCAAGCTCACGTTGGCTTTACTAACACAAGTGGAGCAACCTACGTTAACAGCACCCGCTACACGACTGGAGGAACAGGGACGGTCATCGGCACTGATCTAGCTATCAGCAACCAGCTGGGACTCATGCTGGGATACCGTACGGCCACAGTAAACGCTTCCAGCAACATCAGCTACACAGATATAGGCATGAGCTATCGCCTGGATGCCAACACCTCTACCTATTTCAACGCTAATAAAGTATCTGTATCCAACAATAGTGAAACTTTATTTATGCTTGGCGCCATTCACCATATAAATCTAGGCGGCGCTTCAGATTTAACACTCAAGGCTGGAACCAGTACTTCGAACCTGTGGGACGATTTAGAATTTGGAGTTGATTTCAGCTTACCCGTTATGGATGCTTTAATACTAAATCTAGGTTATACCTCCAAGGTTACTAGCCTAGGTAAGACGAGCACCAAAGCAACTTCTTCTGGCTTTAGTGTAAGCATTAACTCGCGTTTTTAATTCGCACGTTACAATAAAGCCTTATCAAAGAATGCAATTACCCGACGCTTAAATTCGTCGGGTTTTTTTGTGTCAAATTTAGTGTGCCCAAGATCTTCCTCAAACCACAGTTCTTTATCACCGCAAGCCGCATCATAAATCCACTGTCCACTGCCCACAGACACTACGATGTCTTGCCCGCCTTGCATAACAAACAGTGGCGTATTACACAATTTAGCAGCAGCCTTAGTGGCATTAACTTCTTCAACATCCAAATCAAGTATTAATTCTGCCCAGTACGAGATCATTGGTGCAAAGGGAAAGGCAGGTAACCCAGTGAAATATACAACCGACACGTTGATGGTATCTTGCAACGACGAAAAGGCACTCACGGCAACTACAGCTGCAATGTCCTGATTTAACGCAGCATACTCAATAGCCATAGATCCTCCCATAGAATTACCCAACAACCCTACCTTGCCTTTTTCTGCTCCCTGTTCGTTCGTTAAATAGTTATACCAAGTATTGAAGTCATCCATTTCTCTCACACCAAAAGTAATTTCATCCCCGTCGTTTAGATCATGGGATCTAACGCTGGCTACCAAGATGCCATAACCGGCATCCTGCAACAGTTTGGCTTCTTCTAACATATAACTACGGTCGGCTTTAAAACCGTGTTGTAACATAACAAATGCATCATTAGCGCTAGGCCAGAAATAGCCATGGAGCTTTTGCCCATCTGAGTTAAGCAGCACCACTTCTTGTACTTGCAGGTCAAAATCTTGCGGCTGCTTCGTTGCAGGGGTGCGAGTCTCCAGCGGGTAATGCACTAAATGGTCTGCTTGCTGATACGTGACTAACAAAAACCCGCCTATAACAACCAACAATACAACGGCTAAAACCCAACTAATGACACGCTTCATACTAACTCCTAACAACATTCTGAATAACAAAAACAACTTTTTAAATGATCATTAACCATGCCAATGGATTGCATATAAGCATACATACCAATAGGGCCTACAAACTTAAAGCCGCGGCGTTTTAGGTCTTTGGCAATCTGTACAGAAAGCTCGGTTTGGGCGGGAACATTAGCATCTTTCTCAAACTCATTCATTATGGTCATACCCCCAACAAAACCCCATATATAGGCGTTAAAGCTACCAAATTCATGTTGAATAGCAATGAATTTTTTGGCGTTATTCACCACACTTTGAACCTTCAACCGGTTACGGATAATACCCTTATCTTGCAGTGCTATGGCGATATCATGCTCAGTAAATGCTGCCAGCTTAACCAGATCATATTGACAAAAAACACGCTTGTAATGATGCCGGCGCTTAAGGATAGTGATCCAGGACAACCCCGCTTGAGCACCTTCCAACACAAGCTGCTCAAATAGCCGCTTATCATCATGCACCGCACGGCCCCACTCTTGATCATGATAGATTAAATATTGCTCATCTTTTGTCGGCCAACTGCATCGATTGACGTGATTTTCTAGCATATATAGTCCGTATTCATTACTTATTGGTAGTCGTTAAATGTCTGGGCTTGAAGCGGAATCAGATCATGGCGGCCCGCACATCGACCTTAATAGTATTCACTTCCCCTTTAAAAAGGAACCAATGGCCGTAAAACACCCAAAGTAGTGTAGCTACGACGCCAAAACATTATCTATTAACAACTTAATCCACCTCGAAACGGCACTCGTTTGTGCTATTATAACGCCTGATTAGAACCAGCGATTTAGACATGACTCAACATTTTCAATTACTTCTTGGCGCTATTATCATCGCCATTTTTGCCCTACCTGCGCAGGCTGCAAGTTTCAAACAGGCCAAAAAACTCTATGCAGCAGAAGATTATTCTGCGGCTATAGCAGAGCTTCAACCTTTATCTAAAACGGGTAATGCCGACGCCAGCAACTTGCTAGGCGAAATATACCTTCATGGCCTAGGTGTTCAAGCCGATACTACTAAGGCTAAAAGTCTATTTGAGGCTGGCGCTCGCACGGGTCACCTTGGTGCGTTAGATAATTTGGATGGCATTCTCAATGCAGAATATAAGCTAGAGCTTAAAACCGTTGAACCTATAGCTATGAGCGGCAATGCTGAAGCGCAAAATCGCTTGGGTCGCATGTATGAGTTTGGCCAAGGTCACGACATCAATCTACAAGCTGCATTTAATTGGTATCAAAAAGCGGCTACCCAGAATGATATGGAAGGCAAAATGAACCTTGCTAGAAGTTACAATTTTGGACTAGGAACAGTTCAAGACCTTGTCAAAGCTGAGGCAGGTTACCTTGCGAACGCACAAGCCGGTCACATTGATAGCATGTTCTTTTTGGGTACCATGCATTTTGCTCAAGTCAGTCAAGCAGCGGATGATGCTGATCGACAGGCCTATGCATGGCTTAGATTAGCCTCCGAACATGGCCACGCTACAGCTGCGGCTATGGTGACCCGCCTGATTATTAAATTAGGCGCCGATTTAGATAAGGGTAATGCATTGTACACACAATATTCCAACACCTACGCCGTGGTTAAGTAACATGAGCAACCGACGCTTTAAAACCCACAACCACCCTAATGCTAGTTTGATTAAACGCCTGCTTGCCATGGTTTACGATAGTTTATTAGTCATGGCAGTGTGGATGCTTGTTGGCTATATATTCATTGCTTTTAATGACGGCGAAGCCGTAACAGGCCCGATGTTTAATAGTACTGTATTTCTCGTTACTTTCTTGTTTTTCGCTTTCTTTTGGATGCGTTCTGGACAAACTTTAGGCATGCTTGCTTGGCGCTTACGGGTTGAGTCAGATCAAGGTCAGCCACTAAACGCAAAACAAGCGTTATTGCGCTTTATGGCCGCTATATTTTCGGCCCTAATATTCGGCTTAGGTTATTGGTGGATCATGTTTGATAGTAACAAATTAAGCTGGCATGACCACTGGTCTAACAGTCGCGTTGTGCAGCTCCCCAAGGATTAATTAGGCACTAACCTGCTTTACGCAACAGCCAGGTGCCAGCAACAAGGCACACTAGAATGGGCACTAGGTAGGCGAGTAGTGGGGTAAAACCAAATACGCTGCTGGCTGGGCCCAATATTTCCTGAGCATAGTTAAAGGCCAAGCCCACTAACACCCCCACCAGTACTCTTTGACCTAAAGTGACAGTCCGGGTAGAACCAAACACGAAGGAAATAGCTACAAAAACTAACCCTAACGTTGCCAGGGGTTGCAGTATTTTTTTCCAGAAAGCCAATTCATATGGCGCCGCTTCTAGACCACTTTTGGCTAAATATTGGCTGTACTCCACCAAGTCGTCAATGGCTAAATGTTTTGGGTCCATACTTAAAATGGATAACAAGTGGGGTTTTAAGGAAACTGGCCAAAGCATGGTTTCTTGCCCCTGCTGGATGACATTTTGATCTTCTATCCAAACTTTTTGTAACTGTTTTAAGGCCCACTGCTGGTCTTCATAAACACCTTTTTTCGCAACTAAGGTCTGCTGCCAATCCTGGTCAGTAAACCGGTAGCGAGAGACGTCCTGTAATACACCGTCGGATCTTACGGATCGTACAAAGATATAATCATCGCCTTCACGCAACCAAAAACCTTTGGCGGATGCCACTCCCTTGTATTGAGACTGTTCAATTTCAGCCATTTGCTGGCTCACTGGGGCAACAAACTCTCCCAATATGGCCGCTGCCAAAACAAACATTGCAACAGCCTGCATCACAGACCAAACAATACGTCGCACAGAAATACCCGCCGCACGCATCACCGTAAGCTCACTGTTATTGGCCAATGTGCCCAAACCTACCAAGCACCCTACCAATACAGTTAAGGGCATAAATTCGTAGATCCTTCTCGGTATAGTCAACGCAATGTATGTGAGTACTTGCTTAAAGCTTGCGCCCTTGTCTAATGAGTCTAACTCGCTGCCCAATACAATCAGTAGATCTAACCCTAAAATAATTAGCAGCACGATGGCGACTGCAGCCCATATGTGACGTGCAACATATAGATCAAGTAGGCGCATTAGCTTTACCTCCCCTGACCAGCTGTCTAAACCACTGCCGACCAAATAATAGAATCAAACCCAACATCAGAAAAGCAATATGTAACAACCATATTTTTATGTCCGCATTAGCCACTGCCCTAGCCATGTCATCACGCAAACTCATTAACACCGACAAATAAACCAAATAAACAAGAATTGCTGGCAGTAGCCTAGCAAAACGCCCTTTGCGTGGATTAACTTGGCCTAAAGCAATCGCCACAAAGCTCACAATAAGTGTCATCAATGGTAGGGAAATACGCCAATAAAGCTGGGCCCTATGGTCGGCGTTACCAGAACCAATAAGCATTAGCGTAGGTAGGGTAAAACCACGGGTAATATTTATTTGCAACTCTTCAGTAAATAAACGTACTGCCAGTTCGTCAAACTTTGTCACGGTATAATCCAACTCCCCTGGCTGGCCTTCCGTTCTTGAGCCTTCTTTAAGCAACAAATAACGCGCTTGATAGGTCTCATTGAATACTTGCCGAGCTGAAGTTGCCTTTATCAAAACAGGTGTTGCACTTACTATGGGCCTATTAAACACAAACACATTGAGTAACTGCTGACGATCATCGCTCATAGCTTCAGCATAAATAACTTGCCGTTCGATATTGCCTTGGAAGCGCCCAGCAACCACGCTGTCAAACTCGGATGTGTGGGACTGTTGGTACAGGATCTCTTCAACGTTGCGAGAGGCCTCTGGAGCGATCCAAAGACTTAAGGTGGCAACCAGCACTGCTAATATTGATAGAGGCACAAAAACCATCTGCACTAACTGTCGCTGACTCACACCGTTAGCAAACAGAACCGTCAGTTCGTTATCGACACTGAGTTTTCCTAAGGTGAGCAACACTCCTAAAAACCCACCCAAGGGCAGCAGCGTGCTTAAGTATGCAGGTAGCAAATTGAAGATAATCGCCACCACGGCTTCAGCGTCAAGCTCTCCGGTAACAGCTTTACTGAGATAATGGGCAAAGCGACTGCTAGATATAATTAGCAGTAAGACCATGCTTACTGCTAACGCACTTATCAGCACTTCTTTGTTGATGTAACGGGTAATTAAGGACAAATGACTGACTTCTTAACAGACTAATAGCCAACTAAGGCTAACAATGCCTCTAAGTGTATCAGATTTTTATCAAAACGAAGATTTAAGCTACATTATACCCATACATCCCTAGAGACACAGGCCAATTTGGCGTAAAATTTTGTTATTGCCTTGAACTTCAGAAGGCTATTCATTTGTACAATTGTCAGGAGACAACATGGAATTTTCTTTACAACAGGACGCCTCTCAACTTGATACTGCGTCTAGCGTTATTTTACCTTTGTCTAAAGCGTCAGAAGGTAGTGACGCTCTAACTACTGACAGTCTAAAGACTGCCGACAAATTACTTAATGGTGCTATCTCCCATGCCATTGCCAGTGGTGATTTATCGAGCAAGTTCAAAACCAGCCAATTATTCCTTAATGCAGGCCCTGGCCCAGACCGTATTTTGGTCATTGGCACCGGTGCGCCAGAACAACTCAGTGGCCGAAAGTACCGCCAGTTAGTTCAAGCCGCATGGTCACAAATCAGCAGCAACCCAGGCCCTAGTGTACTGAACCAATTAACCACTGCAGACACAAAAAGCGTGGACCTACACAGCAAGGTGCGCCTTGCAGTTGAGGCCATAGTTCAGGCCTGTTATCGTTTTGATCAGTTCAAAACCAATAGCAAGGATGTGCCACCTAGCCCTAACATGATTTTATTGGCTGACACTAACTCACAAGCTCAGCTAGACCAATCTGTAGCCACTGCCCAAGCAATGAACCTGTGCCGTGACCTAGGCAATCTTCCTGGTAATGTCTGCACCCCTAGCTTCTTGGCGGAGCAAGGTCACAAATTAGCAGCGGGTTCTAGCAAAGTGATTACCCAAGTGCTTGAAGAGGCCGAAATGGAAAGCCTAGGTATGCACTCCTTACTGTCCGTTGGTAAGGGCAGCGCAGAGCCCTCCAAACTGATTGTAATCAACTACCAAGGTGGAGAAGAAGGCGCCCAGCCTCATGTATTAGTGGGTAAAGGCATTACTTTCGATTCTGGTGGCATCAGCATTAAGCCAGGTGCAGCGATGGATGAAATGAAATATGACATGTGTGGTGCAGCAAGTGTTATGGGAGCCATGCAAGCAGTGATCGACATGGATTTAAAAGCCAACGTGGTAGCCATTGTAGCTAGTGCGGAAAACATGCCCTCTAGTACTGCATCTAAGCCAGGAGACATCTATACCACAATGTCTGGTAAAACTGTGGAAGTGCTTAATACCGACGCTGAAGGCCGCCTCGTTTTATGCGATGCGTTAACCTATGCCGAGCGTTTTAACCCTAAAACTGTGGTTGATGTGGCCACCCTCACGGGTGCTTGTATTATGGCGCTTGGCCACCACATTAGTGCAGTATTGAGTAATGATGACCAATTTGCCACAAGTCTCATGGCCGCGGGCAATCAGGCTTTTGATAATGTATGGCAATTACCCATGGGTGAAGAATACCAGGAACAGCTAGACAGCAACTTTGCAGACCTTGGCAACATTGGTGGCCGTGCCGCAGGCACTATCACTGCTGCGTGTTTCTTGTCACGCTTTACCGAAAGCTACACGTGGGCACATTTAGATATAGCAGGCACTGCCTGGACTTCAGGTGCCAAAAAAGGTGCCACTGGACGTTGTGTGCCACTGCTAGTTCAACACTTAGTTAATCAGGCATAGTCGTGAGTCGAGCAGATTTCTATCAGCTCAAATCTAGCGATCCGGCCAGCCGCTATCCGCTGCTGTGCCGATTGTTGGAAAAATGCCTTGGGGTTGGCCAACAGGTCTACATCATCTGCCGCGATGAGGCTGAGGCCCTGCACCTAAATCAGTACATTTGGGCCTTTAAACCTGATTCTTTCATTCCTCACGTTTGCGCACACGAAGGTGCCCAGGCGATTGTGATTCTGGGCCATGCCTCAACACCAGTTTCGGCCCAGCCTCATCATCAAGAGATATGCATTAACCTAAGCCAAGAGCTGGCTCCTGAAAAATTTGATCGCATTATCGAACTAGTAGTGCAAGAAACAGAACTGTTACAAACGGCGAGAGAACACTACGCCGAATACAGTCAATTGGGCCGCACTATGCAGTACCACAAGCTTTAACTTGAATGATATCTGTCTGCAATTAAACTAATCATTTCAAACATAATAGCCGTGGCAACCATAGCCGTAATTTGATTAGGGCTGTCTTTCGTGGGCATTAAACACACCACATCCCCACCAATAATGTTCATGCCCCGTGTTGCCTGAAGCAATTGCATAACCTGGTCCATCATAAAGCCCTGGCAACCTGCCTCAATGTTAGACACGCCTGGGGCTACAGAAGGGTCTAGATAGTCTAGGTCAAAGGTCATATAAACCGGTCTGTCACCAATACGTTCACGGATAATATCAATACTTTGCTGAGCACCAATTTGCTTGTACCGATCCATAGTAATTACACCGTAGCCATGTTCATAGCTAGGCCTCAGCCAATCTAAGGTGCGAGCATTGCCTCAAATACCTATCTGCACGCTGTGGTGGGCATCTACATTGCCTTGTTGCACTAGATATAAAGCCCAATGGGCTGCTGATTTGTTAGCCCCTAGAAAATGTTTCATATTACTGAAGCAATCAGTATGGGCATCAAAGTGTAAAATGCAGGCAGGCTCACCACCGGTTAGCTTTGATTGAGGACCACCCAGGGCTTGTAATATGCCGCCTGTAACAGAGTGGTCTCCGCCTACAGATACTGGCCGAGTGCCTGCAGCATCAATTTTTTGCGTAATAATCAGTAATATGCTGAATAGAAATTTCGTTGTCGTTGATGTGCGCGAGAGGCACATCCCCAAGGTCATTAATACGACAACTCTTCCATGGGCTAACTTTTACCCCATGAACATGAGTGGCGTCAACTTTTTTTAAGACAAAAAAAACGCCGCTAAAGCGGCGTTTTCTGTAATGTTATTTTCTTAACGAATTAAGAAG
>TARA_B110000211_G_scaffold235026_1_pt1 | contig 18656 bp, 15 predicted proteins | sample TARA_B110000211 | Tara Oceans TARA_B110000211 (sample SAMEA4397516) | marine metagenome | biome: Polar Biome; feature: [DCM] deep chlorophyll maximum layer (ENVO:01000326); material: water (ENVO:00002006), including particulate matter (ENVO:01000060) such as... | depth 30 m
TAGGTACCATTAACATTGGTATGTGGGGTTAATTACGCGCTTACTATTCTACTGACTCAGACATAATTATATTAAAAGTTAATGAGATCTGATTTTTGATCAGGTTCAATTGATTTTAGATGTGGTCCACAAGCAAAGTGCGTTAGTTAACGATATATATACAAATACTGTAGTCAGTACTTCTCTATGTAGGTAATAGCTCTATCTTGGGACTGTCTATCGTGCTTAATGTATAAACAACACTAAAGGCACTCACCTTTAACTTATTATTCTTTTATTTTACGCTGAGCTATGAATTCACTAGAACTTTCGAATTTTCTTCTGCAATTACTTTTCACATGGATTAAGTTGTTTACTTACTCATGTGCGCTACATTGTTTGCTTTAATGGCGCAGGAGACTTCGATAAGGATAACATTCCTAATTAATCAAGGTGTTTATGAATAAAAAAGACAATAGAAAACTTTTACATAAACATTAAAGAAGAAGCTGTCGCGTTAATAATCGATCAAACTTATACCGTTCCTGATGCAGCAGCCCCTTTAAGACTCAGAGCTAATTTACTTTACGGCTGGAAACAGCCGTTTAAAGGTAAAAAAACGATAATCCCCTAAGGACAGATGAATGTGATGAATGTGTAAATGAAGACCACTGAGCATGGAAAAAGAAATATTAAAAAAGCTAGGGTTAACTTAAAAGGACAAAAGGTTAGATAAATGAAATAAATTTTAGCTTTATCAAAAAAATGAAAACCTTATCCTGTTAAAAAGTGTGAGGTTATGCGCGTTAGCCGCAGTGAATATTACGCCAGGCTTAACCAACCCGCTAAATTTAGAATCCAGGCAGTTAATGAAAAATTACGTAAAGAAAGTTTTGAGGTTGGTCGTGACAAAACTATCCGTTTAATGAATAAGCTTGATTTACAGGTAAAGCAACGTATCACTTATAAAATAACAACAATGCGTAAACACAGCCACAGTGTTGCCGACAATATTGTTGACCAGCAGTTTAATCCAGACCAAGCAAATTAAGTTTGATCTGGTGATGTGAATACTTATGTACAGGTCAATATTCGATATACCTAGTGATTATAATGGATTTATTGTTACGCCGTAATTTTGGTAGGTCAATTGACAAACGTATGCCCGAAAATTTAGTTGAACAGGCTATGCAGGTGGTATTGAACCTTAGAAAACCGAGTAAAGTGTTAAGCTCCCAATATACAAATCACCGTCCACAACATCTGTTAAAAATAGGGGTGTTATAGTATTGATGAGTCTGTTGAGATCATACTGTTGTTGGACGGTTCTTTGGAAGTTTAAAATGAATGACGTGTTAACTTTTTATAATTTAACACATCATTGTATGAAAGAGGATGTTGAGGCTTATATCAAATTACACATATCCAACGGTGACTGTTCTTCAATTCAGTTCGCACAGTCCACAATAAATGTGTTTTATGCTGTTTGACCTGAACATAAGACTAGCTGCTTTACTACTTTATATCTAGAGATATACTATCTAACAGCTTTTATTTGAGGCTAGTGACTTATTATCTAAAAGAAATAAGTCACTTATTAAATCACCTTATAGTAAAATTGGATTGTTGTTAAAAAAGAGTATTTAACAAAGCTCATCTTGATTATAAAGAGGCAAAGCGTTTTGTATGTATATCAGTACTACCAAACAAAAATTGAAAAGTAGTTAAACGTTTAAATAGATGGCCAACATCGAGCTCATCTGTCATACCTATAGCACCGTGAATTTGTACTGCTTCACGACCAACTACGTTAGCCGCTTTGCCAATTCGACTTTTAGCTGCGGATAATGCTTTAGCATCACTGCCATTACCACTATCCATCTTTAATACCGCCATGAGAAGTATAGATTTAGCTTGTTGATGCTCTATAAACATATTAACTAATCTATGTTGAAGTGCTTGGAAAGATCCAATGGTACGACCAAATTGTTTACGTGTTTTAGCGTATTCTAGAGTGCGTTCATGTGCAACTTGCATTGCACCAACAGCTTCCGCGCAAACAGCTAAACTGGCTTTATCAATTATATTATCAATAATAGGCAAGGCTTTGTCTTGCTCACCTAACAAACCAATAATCGGTGTGTTCTCAAACCAAATATCAGCAGCTTGGTGACCATCAACATTAGAATAGCCTTTACGTATAACTGTTGGATGATTCGCATCGACAAAGAATAAACTGATACCGTTTTTATCACTTTTATCACCTGAAGTACGTGCAGAAACAATTAATATATCAGCATTATTACCATTTAATACTACAGATTTTTGACCAGTTATAACCATTTGATTATTTTCTTGTATAGCATTACATACTACATTATTTAAATTATAACGACTTTGTGGTTCAGCATAAGCAAATGCCATCTGTAGTTGACCTTCCATGATTCTTGGTAAGTAATCATCTTTTTGTTGTTGGTTACCAGCTAAGGCAATTAAACCACCAGACATAACAGCAGTAGCAATATAAGGTTCGATCACCATGCCTTTACCAAACTCTTCCATGATAAGCATTAGATCGACCATAGTACCACCTAAACCACCGTCTTCTTCAGTAAATGGCACCATTAACCAACCGAGTTCAGCAAACAATTTCCAATTGTTTTTACTGAAACCTGTTGTCGATTCCAGTATTTTTCGGCGTGTTTCAAAGTCGTAATCATTGAGGATAAATTTTGATACGCTATCTTGTAACATTTGTTGTTCATTGTTTAATGTAAAGTCCATAATAAACTCCTAATTTAAAGACCTAAAACGGCTTTGCTGATAATGTTAGTTTGAATTTCGTTACTGCCACCATAAATAGACGCTTTTCGATTATTAAAGTAACGTGACGAACTGTTAGTCGCCATATCAGTACCAATGTACTGTCCGTCAAAATCGTCATAAAACTGTTCCGGAACAAATGGCATTGAATAATAACCAGCTGCCTCAACGTATAGCTCATCTATTGCTTGAATAACTTGTGTGCCTACAATTTTTAATATGGAAGACTCTGCTCCAGGCGCTTGACCTGTACTTACAGCTGAAAGTGTACGTAATTCAGTGTATTCTAAGGCTAACAGGTCAATTTCTATATTCGCTATTTTTTGTGAAAATATAGCGTCATCAATTAATTTGTTATCTCCATCAGGCGATGTATTAGCTAACTCTTTTAATTGTGTTAAACGGGTTTTAGATAAAGCTACTCGGGCAATTCCCGTACGTTCATGAGTTAATAATACTTTCGCATACGTCCAACCTTTACCTTCCTCTCCGATAAGGTTCTCTGCAGGAACACGAACATTATCAAAATGAACCTCGTTAACTTCATGACGACCATCAATAGTAATAATTGGTGATACGGTGATTTTAGGATCGTGCATACTTATTAAAAGGAAGCTAATAGATTCTTGGTTTTTAGCGCTCGGCTCTCCTGTTCGCACTAAACAAAATATCCAGTCTGCATGTTGCCCTAATGTTGTCCAAGTTTTCGTACCATTAACGACATATTCATTATTCTCTCTTGCAGCAGTAGTTTTTACTGCTGCAAGGTCAGAGCCAGCACCTGGTTCTGAGTACCCTTGACACCACCATACATTACTAGCCAATATGTCAGGTAGAAAGCGTTGTTTTTGTTCTTCATTGCCGAAAGTATAAATCACCGGCGCTACCATTTTTAAACCAAAAGGGATTACTTCAGGACCACCAGCTTTAGCAAGCTCATTCGCAAAAATATACTTTTGCGTTGGTGACCAACCAGTTCCACCATACTCAATAGGCCAATTTATAGCAGACCAACCTTGTTGATGAAGTATTTTTTGCCATTCAACAGCTTCTTCTTTTGATAAGTGTAATGATTTTTTAGTTTTTTCAGCTAAGTCTTTAGGTAATTTTTCTTTTAAAAATAGGATGACTTCTTGCTGAAATTCTTGCTCTTTCGCGGTAAAGTTTAAATTCATCTTACAACTCCTTCATTGTATTTAATTTATTGAATGTCCCTGATCATATTTCTAGCAATTATCATTTGCTGGATCTGTGTTGTGCCTTCATATAACCGAAACAACCTGACGTCACGATAAAGTCTTTCTACTGCGTATTCTGAAATGTAGCCAGCACCACCATGAATTTGTACGGCTTTATCTGCAACTCGCCCCACCATTTCGGTTGCAAATAATTTACAGCATGATGCTTCTGTACTTATTTTTTTACCTAAATCCTTCTGTCTTGCTGCATCAATAACCATACATTTTGCCGCGTAAGCTTCAGCCTTGCTATCTGCCAACATAACTTGAATCATTTGATGTTCGGCAATAGGCTTATTAAATTGAGTTCTTTCTGTAGCGTATCGTAAAGCGTCATCAATGAGGCGTTCGGCAATGCCAACACTCAATGCTGAAATATGAAGGCGACCTCTATCAAGTACTTTCATTGATGTTATAAAGCCTTTACCCTCTACACCTCCGATGATGTTTTCTGCAGGGACATAACAATTATCAAAAATAACATCGCAAGTATGGGATCCTTGTTGACCCATTTTTTTATCTTTAGGACCAAGAGTAATGCCAGGAGTAGAAGCTTCTACTATAAAAGCAGAAATCCCTTTAGCTCCTTTAATGGATGAGTTAGTACGAGCCATTACTGTAAATGTTCCAGCTCTTGGTGCATTCGTAATAAAGCGTTTTGTACCATTAATTATATATCCATTCCCCTTCTTCACCGCTGTAGTTTTAACTGCAGCCGCATCAGAACCAACATCAGGTTCAGTTAAACAAAAAGAACCAATAATCTCTCCTGAGGCATATTTTGGTAAATAAGTTCTTTTTTGTTTTTCTGTACCGTCGAATACTATAGCTGCAGATCCAATCCCATTGTTAGTACCTATAAGAGAACGAAAAGCAGGTGATGTTCGTCCTAATTCTATGGCAACAAGTGCTTCTTCTTCCATTGTCAGGCCTAAACCATCGTATTCTTCGGGTATGGTCATACCGAACAAGCCCATATCCTTCATTTCTTGAACAATATCATCTGGAATGGCATCATTTTCAGCTACTTCATTTTCCGCGGGTACTAGACGTTCTCTAACGAATTTTGAAATACTATTGATAAATTGATCCAATATTTCTTGATCTCGAATCATTATTAATCCTTATTATATTAACTTTAAGTTAACCGCCGTTCCGCACAGTGAAACACGGGAGCTACTATTAATCAAGAAGTAATTGTTGTTAGTATTGTTATAATAATTAATCGTTAGCTTATTTTAAGTATATTTCATCAAGTATTAGGCTGTGTGAAACATATTTTTATTGGGTCTAAAATAGGAAAATATACTCTATTATTTTACGGGTAGAATTTCATGCAGATATACTAGGTAAACGGATGAAAAAATAATTCTTATAGAGAAGGTAGATATAGAGAGCAGTAAGGTTTCAGATAAAAATTTATGTGGAAATAGAACGTTATTTTTATCCTAGGTGAGAGGGGGAGGGAAATTATAAAAGTTAAAAACCTGTTAGATGACTTTAAAAAAAACTTGCAAAATCAAATTCCGCATTGCAGAATGATTGAAGCATTATAGCACTTCGTTAGTGTTGTGATATTAATAATAAATGATAAGACTTATTAGAGTGAGCGCTTAATGTCCAAACCAATAGAGCTAGAGTTACTTGCCAATATAGAAGAAATAAAGTACCAAGAGCGGTATCATTGTACGACAACATACGATGTTTTTTGTCATGCTGCAGATAAATATTCTGATGATATAGCCATAGCCGAACATTTAACTGCTTCTAGGGATGAGGTCGCTAAAGAGTTAAGTTTCTCTACTTTATTGAAAAAAATCAATCAAACAGCAAATCTTTATAAGTCACTCGGTATTGAACGTACCGATGTTATATCTATTTTGCTCCCTAACCTAAGTGAAACTCATCTTAGTATGTGGGCCTCTCAGATTGTTGGCATTGCTAATCCTATTAACTATCTTTTACAAGTTGACCATATAGTTGAAATTCTCAATGAAGTGAACACAAAAATCTTAGTTACTGTTTCTCTTGATGATACAACTGAATTAGGTAAAAAAGTACATGAAATTATTAAACGTGTACCGTCACTTGAACATATCCTTGTACTCGATAATAAGCATAATAGCATCAGTAATAAAAAAATAACTATTGCTGATTTTAATAGTGCTATATCTACTCAGTCTAGTGATAGATTTGGCCTATCACTCCAGCCTAAAAAAGATGATATTGCGATGTATTTCCATACAGGAGGAACGACAGGTCGTCCTAAAATAGCAAGGCTTTGTCATGACAATATTAGCTTTGTTGTGCAGGTTTATGCTGGATTTAATGCTCATCATGGTCAATCTGCAGTATTGAATGCTTTACCATTATTTCATGTGTTTGGTGTTATTGCTGCGAGCTTAGCTATGTTTTTTGCAGGGCGCACAGTAGTCATTATGACTCCAGAAGGATTTAGAAGCCCTAATACGGTGAATAACTGGTGGTACTTTGTTAATAAATATAAAGTTTTTTGGTTTCCTACTGTACCGACAATAATGTCTGTTCTACTGCAGCAAGCTGATGAAGAATTTGACCTTACCTGTTTTGAGCATGCTGCATGTGGCTCAGCTCCTTTACCTATTGAATTGAAATTATCCTTTGAAAAAGCTTTCAACTGTAATGTGACAAATGGTTACGGTATGACTGAGTCATCTTGTTTGATTGCTAGAGTAATACCTGGTTCTGAGGTGGAAGGGGTTTCCGTTGGTAACGGTATACCTTATAGCCGTGTGATTGCTGCGGAAATATTTGAAAATAAAATTAGCCGTATTTGTGAAGTGAATAAACCAGGCGTTATGCTAGTAAAAGGTCCTAATATTTTTAAAGGGTATTTGAATGAAAGTGATAATGATGATGCATGGGTTGAAGGGGAGTGGTTCAATACAGGTGATTTAGGTGTTATTAATGAGTTGGGTCATATTAAATTAACGGGTCGAGCAAAAGATTTGATTATCCGGGGGGGGCATAACATTGACCCACAGATTATCGAAGATGCATTAATGACATATCCTGGAGTCATTCAATCAGTTGCTATTGGTCAGCCGGATGCTCACTCAGGAGAGATACCTATTGCCTATGTTGTTGTAAAAAAGAAGCAACAAACTACAGCATCTGATTTACTTGTACATTGTCAAAAACATATTAGTGAACGAGCTGCAATTCCCAAGCGTATCGAAATACTCGATAGCATACCGTTAACGGCGGTAGGAAAAATCTTCAAACCATTATTACGTAATAAAGCGACCGAGTTCTGTATTTCAGCTTTATTGAAAGAAAATAATATCGTTGCTGATATTGAGTCAGAATTTGATCCGGAAAAAGGGCAAGTTGTAAATATTAAATTATCAAATATACAAGACAAACAGAAGGTTGTTAAATTATTAATCGCTTTTCCGATCGTAGTTAATTACATAAATGTATAAGGAATAATATGAAAAATGCATATATATATGATGCTGCAAGAACAGCATTTGGACGTCATGGAGGCATTTTATCTTCTATTCGACCAGATGACATGCTTGCCAACCTTATAAAAACTTTAGTACAACGCAACAACTTTGATTTGAGCCTTTATGAAGATGTTATTGCTGGCAGTACCAATCAAGCTGGCGAAGACAGCCGCAATGTGGCTCGTTTTGCGGGGCTATTAGCAGGTTTACCGATTGAAACCGGTGGTTTAACTGTTAACCGTTTATGTGGTTCAAGCTTGTCGGCGGCGTTAGATTCTGCTCGATGTGTAAAAGCCAATGAAGGTGAGCTATTTATCGCTTGTGGTGTTGAGTCGATGAGCCGCGCGCCATTTGTTTTAGCTAAAGCCACTTCAGCCTTTGCTCGCCAGCAAGAAATTTTTGATACCACCATGGGGGCTCGTTTTACTAACCCCGAAATTATTAATGCCTATGGCGGTCACTCGATGCCTGAAACCGCTGACAACATTGCTAGTGATTTAAATATTAGTAGAGAAGACTGCGATGTATTTGCTGCCAGCTCACAAGCTAAGTATGAAGCAGCAAAAGTAGCAGGGTACTTTATTGGTGAGATTATTCCTGTCGAAGTATCACAAGGCCGTAAGTTGCCAAAAATTTCTGTTGTAACTGATGAGCATCCACGCCCAGCTTCAACGGTAGAAGCGCTTGGTAAATTAAGGCCATTATTTGATGGCGTAGTAACCGCAGGCAATGCATCAGGCATTAACGACGGGGCTTCTGCCATGATTATTGGTAGTAAAGAAGTGGGTGAAAAAGCAGGTATAAAACCTCGGGGTAGAATTATAGCGGGCGCGATCGCCGGCGTACCTCCACGTGTTATGGGCTTAGGGCCAGTTCCTGCTTCACAAAAAGCCTTAGCAAGAGCCGGTTTAACATTAGCTGATATGGATGTTTTAGAATTCAATGAAGCGTTTGCTGTACAAGCGCTAGGCTGCATGAAACAACTAGGTATCGCTTTTGACGACCCCCGTGTTAATCAAAATGGTGGCGCGATTGCGATTGGACATCCTTTGGGGGCAAGTGGTACGCGAATTATGCTAACGGCATTACGCCAATTAGAAAAAACGGGTGGTCGATACGCATTAGCGACCATGTGTATTGGTATTGGCCAAGGTATCGCTGTCGTTATTGAGCGTGTTTAACTTTCTAAAAGTAAGGAATTAAGTTTATGTCAGTTGTTAGTTATCAATTAGAAGGTAATATTGGTGTTATTCGTTTAAATAACCCGCCAGTTAACGCGCTTTCTCATGCCTTAAGGTTAGGAATTCAATCGGTGTTAGCGCAAGCAAAAGATGATGAATCATTAGCATTAGTTTTGATTTGTGAAGGGCGTACTTTTATCGCAGGTGCAGACATTTCTGAGTTCGGTAAACCGCCTATGTTGCCTTCGTTACCTGAGCTGCTTAATGTTGTAGAAGCATTTACTAAGCCTATTATTGCTGCCATTCATGGTACAGCACTTGGTGGTGGTTTAGAAACAGCCATGGCTTGTCACTATCGTTGTGCATTGGCTACGGCGAATGTTGGTTTACCTGAAGTTAAATTAGGTTTGTTGCCTGGCGCTGGTGGAACACAAAGAGCACCTAGGTTGGTCGGTGTTAAAGCCGCAATGGACTTAATTACTACCGGTGTACCAATTTCGGCAGATAAAGCCCTGAGTATCGGCTTAATTGATAAAGTAGTTGAAGGCGATTTACTGACTTCAGCGATTAAGTTTGCCCAAGAAGTTGTTGCACAAGGGGCTGTAGTTAGAAGAGTAAGAGATATAGAGGTTGATAAGGAAAGTGTATTAGATAATTTTTTTGCTGATTGTAGAGCGAAATTAAGTCAGCGATATCGGCATCAAGAAGGGCCTCAACGTATTGTTGAATGTATTGAAGCGGCTATGAATAAACCTTTTGATGAAGGTCTTAAAGTTGAAAGGCGTTTATTTATAGAGTGTATGAACTCATCGCAGTCTGCGGCATTACGTCATATGTTTTTTGCCGAAAGAATGTCCTCAAAAATTAAAGATTTACCAAAAGATACTCAGCTAAAAGATATTAAGCACGTGGGTATTATTGGTGGCGGTACCATGGGAGGAGGTATTGCAATGAATTTTGTTAATGCGGGTATCCCTGTGACTTTACTGGAAATTAACGATGTAGCATTGCAGCGTGGTAAAGATATTATCGCTAAAAATTACGCGATGACAGTTAAAAAAGGTAAATTGACTGCTGAGCTTGCCTTACAACGCCAAGAGCTGATCACAGGCACCACAGATTATAACGACTTAGCTGATATGGATTTGGTGATTGAAGCCGTTTTTGAAAACCTAGACATCAAAAAGCAAGTATTCGCTAAGCTTGATAACGTCTGTAAATCCGGTGCTATTTTAGCCAGTAACACTTCTTACCAAGACGTTAATTTAATCGCAGAGTCAACTTCTCGTCCACAAGATGTTATTGGTCTGCATTTCTTTAGTCCTGCTAATGTAATGAAGTTACTTGAAATTGTACGTGGTGAAAAAACCTCTGATCAAGTGCTAGCGACATCGATGGCGATTGCTAAAACCATTAAAAAAGTGCCGGCACTGTCTCGTGTTTGTTATGGCTTTATTGGTAACCGTATGTTACGTCAATATGCGCGTGAAGCCCAATTATGTTTACTTGAAGGCTCAACACCTCAAGGTATAGACACCGTAATGCAAAACTTTGGTATGGCAATGGGGCCGCTCGCTGTTGGTGATTTAGCCGGAATAGACATTGGCTATAAAGCGCGTGAGGGTTTAACTGATGAAGAAAAGGGTGATGTTAGAACCTACTGTATTGCTGATGCTTTATATGACATGGGCCGTTTAGGTCAAAAAACCGGTGCAGGCTATTACCAATATGATCCCGACACAAGACAGCGTATGTCAGACCCGCTAGTACTTGAGGTTATTGAAGCACAAGCCAAGCAAAGAGGGATTGTGCGTAAAGCAATTGATGATGAAACTATTTTACAACGTTTAACTTTTGCTTTGATCAACGAGGGCTTCAAAATACTTGAAGAAGGTATTGCACAACGCCCAAGTGATATTGATGTGGTTTACGCCTTCGGTTATGGATTTCCAGCTTATCGAGGTGGCCCAATGTTTTATGCTGAGAGCATAGGTTTAGAAAAAATATATCAAACTATATGTGAATTTGGCGAAACTTACGGTGAAGAGTTTTGGCAACCTGCTGCATTATTAAAACAACTCGTTGCGGAAGGTAAGACCTTAACTCAATGGGCAAATAGCCAATAGTCACAGCTAATACCAAGTTGATTAATTAGCTGCTCATTTTTCCTCATGAAAAAGGAGATAATTTAATTAATCAAATTGGTATAAAACAGGTGAAGATTAGCGATTCCATGTTCAGGAGCCGTTAACTTTTTATCACAGCAAATATGTTCTAGGGGATCAAAATGTCAATTCCAAAAACCTTACAAAATAAATTATCTTTACCTGTCATCAGTGCCCCCATGTTCATTATCTCGGGACCAGAGTTAGTTATCGCAGAGTGTAAAGCCGGTATTGTTGGCTCTTTTCCTGCCCTTAATGCGCGTCCACAGTCATTACTTGCTGAATGGTTGACCACCATTAAAACTGAATTAGCGCAGTATCAGGAAGTTAATCCGAACGCCATTGTTGCACCCTATGCGGTTAATTTAATTGTTCACAAGAGTAATGACCGATTAGAGGATGATGTAGATACTTGTATTGAATATAAAGTGCCGATCATTATCACCAGTTTACGTGCGTTAGATCCTAAGTTAGTTGAGCGTATTCATGCCTATGGTGGCATTATTTTTCACGATATTATTAATGTTCGTCACGCCGAAAAAGCCATAGAAGCCGGTGTGGATGGTTTAGTTTTAGTGTGCGCTGGCGCAGGTGGACATGCTGGGACCTTGAGTCCTTTTGCTTTAGTGAGTGAAATTAAGCAATTTTTTGATGGACCTATTGCGTTGTCTGGCTCGATTGCTAATGGCGCGTCAATACTATCAGCACAAGCTTTAGGTGCTGACTTTGCCTATATAGGCACGTGCTTTATTGCCACTGAAGAAGCTAATGCGGAACCAGAATATAAAAACATGTTGGTTGAACATAGCGCGAAAGATATTGTTTATAGCTCACTATTTACCGGTGTTCATGGGAATTATCTTAAGCCAAGTATTTCTAATGCCGGTTTAGACCCTGATAACTTGAAAGAGGGCGATAAAAACAAAATGAAATTTGGCTCATCAGGTGGTAGTAAAACGAAAGCTTGGAAAGATATTTGGGGTGCAGGTCAAGGGTTAGGCAGTATTAGGGAGATCACGAAGGTGTCTACTATCGTTGAACGCTTCAAAACAGAATACGATCAAGCGCTATCTCGTTTAAATCGACTGAACAACCAATAGGCAGAACAAAATGACATCTCAAGAAAATATATTAATTCACAAAGACAGTGGTGTTTTACACATAGGTATTCATCGTCCAGAGAAAAAAAATGCTTTAACTAGCTTAATGTATGTGGCTATGGCTAAAGCACTTAAAGATAGTGTTTCTGATGACAGTATTAATGTCGTACTTATACACGGTACAGATGATGCGTTTTCAGCTGGGAATGATTTAAACGATTTTAATCATCGGGATGTAAATAAACCTTCGCCAGCCTCTACTTTATTATATGAACTACATAATTACCCTAAACCGATAGTTGGATCCGTATCGGGTGTTGCCGTTGGTATTGGCGCAACTATGCTGCTACATTTTGATTTTGTTTATGCATCAGAAACTTATTTTAAAATGCCTTTCGTCGATTTAGGTGTATGCCCCGAAGGCGGTTCGAGTTTGCTTATTCCTCAATTAGCCGGTCATCGAAAAGCGGCTGAAATATTAATGTTGGGCGATGCTTTTAATACCCAAACGGCGATTAATATCGGTATAGTTAATCAGAAAATAGACAAGACTGAAGTATTTGATTTTGCTTTAAGTAAAGCGAAAGCATTAGCGCTGAAACCACAAAATGCCTTACGTACCACTAAAAAACTTCTTAAAGAACCCCAGCAAAAAATACTTACCGATATTATTAACAAGGAGTTAGTGATTTTTGCACAGTTACTTCAAAGTGAAGAATCTCAAGCAGTAAGAAACAGAAAATAAGAGGCTAAAATGAAACCTTGGGCAAATAAAGAGATGCCACCATTCAATAACCATTTAGGTTTTGTAGTTGAAGAGTGGCGAGAAAATCATATTAAAATTAGCGCTGAGCTTAAGCCTGAACATTTAAACCATTCGGGAATCCCTCATGGTGGTTTTATTTCAACTTTATTAGATTCAGCAATCGCAATGCCTGGTGTATATAGCGAGGACCCTCAATATAGCAAAAAAGCATTAACATTATCTTTAAATATAAATTTCCTAGGACAAGCACAATCCAATAAGCTTTATGCTATTGGAAAAGTTACTGCTTCAGGTCGAAATATTTATTATGGTTCTGCTGATGTTTATGACTCTTTTGATAATCTCATTGCTTCAGGGCAAGGAGTCTTTCGCTATAGAAAAGAGTTTTAATACTAAAATCACAGTTAGATAATATACAAGTATAGAAATGGAGAAGCCTTTTGAATAAGCAATTAGAACATTACTCTCATCAAATAAAGCACCCCGTTAGATGGGGAGATATGGATAAACTAGGGCATGTAAATAACAGTAATTATTTTCGTTACTGTGAAGAAGCTAGAGTTAGGTTTCTCACGGATAGTAAAATTAGATCTGTAGTTGAGGAAGGCAATATTGGCTTTGTTGTTGCTTATATTGATTGTAAATTTAAGTTCCCGGTTATTTATCCGGATGATATGATCATTGCGACTAAGGTAGATAAAATAAGTAAGGATAGGTTTACTTTAAGTCAAATTATTTATAGTGAAGCACATCAAAAAATCGCAGCTAAAAGCGAAAGTATTATCGTTTCATTTAATCATGAAATGCAATGTAAGGTAAATCTTCCTAGTGAAGTTTTAACTCTATTAGAAAAAGAATTGGTTTATGAAAAAGAATGATTTTTTTAAACCTATGACAGATCTCATTTAATCAAATAACAGGTCGCTAAAAATCAATTTAATGGCAGTATTAGCGCATCTTACAGAGACGTTATTTTGTGACATTATTGTAGAAGATATTGTGAATTTCTATGTGTTTCAGCCTATATGATTTGTTAACAACCATTTTGTATACAAGTTATTACACCATTTATAAAAAATACTTATCTATTTGATTTTTAATCCTAAAAGCATATTAGTTAAAAGTGACAAAGGGAGAAGTATTGCGTTGTCACAAACCTTACTTATTAGACTCATTACATGTTTATAAGCTTTACTTAAATACTGGTTTTTCCAGTCTATATTTTAAAATTAGGAAGGTTTAAGCTTATTTATTATGTCCCGTATTTTGTACTGATGTAGTTAGATATAATATTATCACCCCTTGCTTGATAATTGATCTATCTATCTATCTATTTATTTCTTGAATTGTTGTAACCAGTATATTTTTATATGAAATAATGCGATCATGATTTATAATTTGATAGGTGTGTAGGTAGATACATCCTTATCTATAGTACGATAAAATAATAGAGTAATTAATAATGAATATGTTGACAGGTATGCCAAGAGATAAAAAAGGAGAAGTTGATCGAAAATTCGTTGAAGCGCTTGCCAGAGGGTTAGATATATTAAGAGCATTTAATCCAGGAGACGGTTTCCTTGGAAATCAGGAAATTGCTCAACGAACAGGATTACCAAAGTCAAGTGTATCTCGGTTAACTTATACGTTGACAAATTTAGGTTACCTTACTTATTCAGAGCGTTTAGAAAAATACCAACTTGGAGCTGGTGTGTTAGCGTTAGGTTATGCATTTGTGTCTAACCTCGCTATTCGTCAAGTATCGACTCCTTTGATGAAAGAGCTTTCAATTATAACCGGCACATCAATAGGTTTAGCAGACAGAGATCGATTAGATATGATCTATGTTGAGCATTGTGCTCCAAAAGATTTTGTAACTTTTAAGAAAGATATTGGAGATAAAATCCCAATGGCTAGTACTGCAGCTGGTCGTGCTTATTTGGTTGCATTACCGGAAGAGGAACGCGATTTCTTTTTAAAAATATTTAAAGAAAAACTGGGTGATAAGTTTGATGATATTAAAGCTGGCATTGATATCGCGCTGGAAAGCTATAAGGAATATGGCTATTGCCACTCTTGGGGAGACTGGGAACGAGATACTAATGCTATTGCTGTTCCGTTAAAGCTTACGCAAGGACAAATTTATGTATTTAATGCTGGCGGACACGCTTTTCGATTACCTAAAGAGTTTTTGAGTACTGAAGTAGCGCCACAATTAAAAAGCATGGTCCGTAATATAGAAGCAACGCTAATTCGTTTTTAGTATTTTAGTTTACTTATCAACCGATATAATATATCTCCCTCGTATTCAATGTGTATTGGTATCGTTACTTAGTGATTTCACTCAGGGGGATACAATCCATAAAATTTAGTCGTACAAGCCACTTCCCTGAGTAGTACAACATAACTAACACTCTTCTATGCATGTCATTCGATGTTGTATTTATACTAATTTGAGCACGTAGCGAAAGTTAAAAGGATTACTCCATACCTAGCTGCTAACGCTTGAAATTCGTACCATCAATAATCATTATGAATATACAGAGTATGAATAAGGTTTTATAGTTATGTAGAAGGTAGGTTGCTTTATTAAAGCGTTAATTATCCTAATAGATATAAATCATTTAAGTGATTTTTATTAGAGTAATTAAAGAGATATTTTATATTAACGCCAACCGAATAAGTGAGTTGGCGTTTGATAGTATATTTGTTAAGTTTAAGTATTAACAAAAAGCTTGAAGGCCTGTAATAGCACGACCTAAAATTAGTGCATGAACATCATGAGTGCCTTCGTAAGTATTAACCGCTTCAAGGTTCATTACATGACGAATAACACCAAACTCATCACTGATACCGTTACCACCATGCATATCACGAGAAACACGTGCAATATCAAGTGATTTACCACAGTTATTACGTTTTAATAAGGAAATTAATTCAACAGGGCATTGATTGTTATCCATTAAACGGCCCATTTGTAAACACCCCTGTAAAGCAATACTTATTTCAGTTTGCATATCAGCAAGCTTTTTTTGAATTAATTGGTTCGCTGCTAAAGGACGACCAAATTGTTGGCGATCAAGAGTATAATTTCTAGCTGAATTAAAGCAGAATTCTGCTGCGCCTAATGCGCCCCATGCAATACCAAATCGTGCCTTATTCAAGCAACCAAAAGGTCCAGCTAATCCAGTAATTTCAGGAAAAATATTTTCTTCTGGTACAAAAACATTATCCATGACAATCTCGCCAGTTATTGAGGCTCGTAAAGAAAATTTACCTTCAATTTTTGGAGCGGACAAACCTTCCATACCTTTTTCAAGTACAAAGCCACGAATTTTGCGATCAAGTTTTGCCCAAACAACAAAAACATCCGCTATCGGTGAGTTAGTGATCCAAATTTTACTGCCCGTTAAACAATAACCACCATCTACTTTCGTAGCATGAGTAGACATAGACGCAGGATCACTACCTGAATTAGGTTCAGTCAAGCCAAAGCAGCCAATCCACTCACCTGAAGCAAGTTTAGGTAAATACTTCATGCGTTGTTCTTCAGTTCCATAAGTATAAATAGGATGCATTACAAGTGATGACTGCACACTCATAGCACTACGATAGCCGCTATCAACACGCTCTACTTCACGAGCTATCAAACCATAACTTACATAATTTATTTCGCTACCACCATATTTAGCTGGTAAAGTAGCACCGAGTAACCCTAACGTACCCAATTCATTCATAATTTCTCGGTCAAAATACTCATTTCTATTTGCTTCGAGCACACGTGGTAAAAGTTTTTCTTGGCAATAATCGTAAGCGGTATCACGTATCATTCGCTCTTCTTCGGTAAGTTGATTATCAAAAAACATAGGGTCTTGCCAATTAAAGGCGGTTAATTTTTGGCTCATATGATTACTCCGTTTATAGACTGTTATACGGTAAGAGGTATATTTATTCACTCTATCCATATAATAAAATTAATAGTGTTACATTATCCCACTCTATAAATTAATAATATCAATATACTTCGTGAGTTCCGCTAGTCGGAATGGTAGACTAACATTAAGAGTTGTTGAACATCAATACTTTTAGCTAAAGTAGAAAATTTACATTACTTTTATAGCCCCTATCAATAAACTAAGGTAGTTCATCATAAACTTATGCAGAAAAATATATTGACACATAAATTGCCTGTTATTTCATCATTTTGTATTTTGATTATTTTTACCATGACGATAATATCAGAGTGGGCCAAGTACACTCCTGCTGCTGTTGTCGCGGTAATAGCATTGATTTTTTTTACCTTAATTGAATGGAAACGTCTTGACTCAACAGCAAAGTTATTAGCTAGCATAACGGCCTGCTTTGCCCTTATCTTGTTCTATTATTCAAAAATAACACTAGAAGAGTTAAGCAATATTTGCACTAGTGTTGCATTTTTTGCATTTTTATTGATCGCGCTTGGAGTATTAAAAAATGCAGCATTAACTTCAAATTCAGTACACCTAACTGGTTTGGCCTTATTAGAGCAAAGACCTACGGGACGTTATGCAATGCTCACCATAGCGAGTCATCTCCTTGGAATATTAATGAGCTTGGGTTCAATAAATTTATTAGGTACTATGATTGAAAAAGGTTTAAGTCATAATAACAAGACAATAGACCCTCGTATTGAGCAAGTCAGAAAACGTCGCATGATGATAGCGGTAATACGTGGTTTTGGTAGTATTCCCTTATGGGCACCCACTACTGTTACTATAGCGGTGTTAGTTACTACTATTCCTGGCCTTCAATGGACCGACATTTTACCTTATGGTTTGTATATCACGTTTGTAATGTTGGTATTTGGGGTATGGTTAGATTATATTAAAGCACCAAAGCACCTCAGCCATTTAGTGCCTGCGATTACCGGTAATTTTTCGGATTTGAAAGTAAGCTTTCCTCTGGGTATTGTAGTGGTAACTTTGATTGTTTTATCTTCTATATTATTTTTATTAACCCCTTTGAGACCCATGACTACGGTATTAATTAGCGCACCAATAGTCAGTATTGCTTGGATATTTATGCAATTTAATCGTAGTCATAAAAAAATGACTTCCGTTCAATTAACAATACAGCGCTTTCAAAAACAAATCTTTCAACAATTACCCACACAACGCTCAGAAATTCTATTTTTTTCATGTTCTATCGCTATAGGTCGACTTTTATTAAGTGTTTTAGATTTAGATTGGATTGCTGTTCAGTTGGCATATTTAAATATGTCTCCTTCAGGGATATTAATATCAGCTTCTTGGATCATTATTTTATCCTCATTCGCTTTTATTAACCCTATGATCTCAGTCACTGTTGTAGCAGGTATTTTATCACAATTACCTAGTGTTGAATCTATACCTGTTACCATAGCACTAGTAATGATGGTGACGTGGACTGTTGTAATTGGTCTTTCACCCTTTACTTCATCAATACGATTAGGTTCCAAGCTCATCGATGTCTCAACGTTACAGCTAGGCTTAGAATGGAACGGTTGGTATAGTTTGATTGTGCTCGTTGTCTTAGATTTTTTTATCATCGCATTTGTCTAACCAAAAATTAAAGATCTTCCCCCTCTTAACTATTTATAACACTCAGTTAATATTTTTATGAAATTTTATTTTGCGGGATCTACTTCCGCAAGGCGGAATAAGGTGGTAGTGTGATGTTGTTCATTTAATCAACATCGTCAATATTAGTAATACAATGACGATGGTTTTTAGCAGTACTAGATTGATGACAACCCAGTTATAAGAAAACAGTTCAATATAAAAATAAAAGAAACTTTAAGTTCTAAATATAAAATACGACCTCACAAAGTGCTATCAATATTGTGAGGGAAACTGCATATTCTCATGCATCGCGATCACCTAATACCATCTAAGC
>TARA_B110000211_G_scaffold27545_2_pt1 | contig 18647 bp, 39 predicted proteins | sample TARA_B110000211 | Tara Oceans TARA_B110000211 (sample SAMEA4397516) | marine metagenome | biome: Polar Biome; feature: [DCM] deep chlorophyll maximum layer (ENVO:01000326); material: water (ENVO:00002006), including particulate matter (ENVO:01000060) such as... | depth 30 m
ATCAGGATTTAAAGTTGATACTAAAGGAAAACCTGTAACCTCAGTTGGATAAGTTGTTACTTGTGCTGCAGGTTGAACATCGCCTTTTTTTCGATGAAGCCATAAATAAAGATTATAAAACTCTGAATTATTAGTATTAAAAAAATCATCAGTAAAATCAATATCATAAGTACTTTGTATAGCTTCTATTACTTCATAAACCCTAATAGCATATTTTAAATCTTCCCAATAAACACCGTGTGTATGATTTCCTCCACCTGAAGTTGGATAATATAAATTTCCATCAGTTTTACCAGTATATGTTTGAGAATCATAATATAATCTTGAAAAATTAATATCATCTCTCCTTTCTCCTGATGTTATTAATGGGCATAATATAGGTCCTGAGGAGGCTTGTAACCTTGCCTTTATAGTTGCTGCATCATAATCTAAACTATATTGATTTAAAGTGCTTAATGCAGCTAATTTATCATCTCTTAAAACATCTTTTAAATTTACTGTCTTACCAAAGAATGTTATTTTATAAGCATAAATTTGATTATTTTTTAATTCAGTTCCTGTTAATGTTACATAACCTCTTTGAAATGTAATATTATTTAATTCGATTAAAGCATCTACTTTATCTCTTGCATCAAATCCGTCTATAATATCATAATTATAATAATGTTGAAATAATATATTATTAACTTTAGAAGCAGGTATAGTAAATGTTTGAGTAAACTCTGTAAATATCTTTGCAGGGTCTTTAATGTTTTGAATAGATTGATTAAAAGAAACCTGTTCGTCTTTAAACAAATCTACTCTTTGATTATTAACATATAATTGTAATTTTTGCATTTATGTTATTCTATGTTATCTTATGTTATTTATATAATCGAAGCTCATATCAAATTCAAAAGTATAATCAATTAATTTATCATTTAATGATGTTTTTTGTGTCATACTGCTTTTACTTACATTAACAGGCACAATTTCATCTGTACTAATATTACTTGCTTTAGGTCTTGTTAACCAAACTTGCTCAGATAATAATAATTGCTCAAACCATTGATTTGCATATTCAGGATAATAACCTGAACTTAAAGTTATACTTGTATTAGCTATTGTATTAAAAACTTGTTTAGTATGAGTATTAACATCATAAGTAGTTCCATTTATAATATTTCTTTGAAACTGGTCTTGTCTTTTGCTTGTTGTATTAACTGATTTAAGAAAAAACCAAAGGTCTTGTAATACTCCAAATTTATTTACAAATGTTATTTTATGTCCAGTTCCATATTTAGTGCAATCAATTCTTATTATATTTAAAGTTTTACCTGCAGGTGTTCCAGTTAATTGAGTGTCTCCTGAGAAAAAATTATAATAACCAAAAGGTCCAGGCGCAGTTATATAAGGTATCTTGCCTGCTGTATTAATTGGTGCTACAAAATAATATTCATCATTTAAATCTGTATGATTTGGATCAGGACTTATTAACCAAGTAGGACTGCTTCCAAAAGGCACTTCTGGATTTGCACCCTCCATAAAAGTTCCATAAGCATCGTGTCCTATATCGTCTATGTCTCCAGTTGAATTTACTAAACCTCCACTTGAATTGTAAGCTATTATTTCAGTTTGAATTGTTAATGTTTGATTAGTAGGAATATAAGTACCATCAAAAGTTATATTTAAAAAATCTCTGCATAATTCTGATATTTCAAAAACTACTGTTTCGCTTGGTGCTACTTCTTTTCTTAATGTATATTTTAAAACTCCTCCTATTTTTATTGTACATAAAGCGTAAACTGAATTAGCTCCTGCTGTTAATGATTTATATTGCGGACTTCTTAATGCTATTATTGCCATTATTTTTTGTTTTCTATATTTATTGCATTTATAAAATCTACAGCAAACCCATCGAATAATTCTTGAGGCAAATTTTCAAATGCTTTATTAAAAGGTTTAGTATAAAAAAAGGAAGGTTTTAATCCTCTGTTATAAATGTTACTTGCTATAATTTGTCCAATAGATTCATAATTGCCTTTAGCAAATTTTCCTGTTGATTTCTTTTTGCCATCTTTATAAGTATATTGTCTTAATCTTATATTTTTAATTTGCGCCCAACTTGATATGCTTCTAACAAAATCTTTCCATTTGCCTCTTGCGCTGCCACTTCCAAATCTATAAGGAGAGTTAGGTGCTTGTTGTCCAGTAATCTTAGCATTTGGACTTAGTTTTTTTGGATCCGCTCCTTTTACACCTTGATCTTGGAATAAACCATAATCCTCCATATAAAAATCAAATATTACTTTGTTTGATTCGTCATTTACATCGTAGCTTATAGAATTATATAAAGGTCCTGATCCCTTGCCGAAAGATTTTAAGTTCTTTTGACTCTCAGTAACCATATATTCCCCAAAGTCTTTAAATATTTTATTTATCTCTTTAAGTTCCATTAACAGATTGTTATGTCGTTATATATCAAAACATCCATAGAAGCTGTCCAACCTCCTAATTCGTTCTCAAACCTATCGTAAAAGGGCTCTATATTAGGATTACCATCTAATTGGTAAGCGTCTTGATGTAATGTTCCTCCTCTTAGAACTTGTATTAGTTTATTTACAACAGATAGTTGAGTATTTAAAATGTCTTGTAAATTGTTATTGCCTTCGAATAAATCAACAGTAATTTCTTTACTTTGGTTTACAATATCCATTGCTATTACACTTACATTAAATCTTAATACTCCATCTTCTTGACTTACGTTATTTATTATAATGTGAGATAACGGAAAGATTGTTTGTTTTTGTAAATCAACTTGTGTAATGTCTCCTGTTGTAACTGTATGAACATTAACATCATCTAATAATTGTGCTTTTAAAGTTTCAGTTACTTGATAAAATGCTCTGCTTCCTTGTTGACTCATTTAAAATTCTTTTTAATTTCTTTATGTTCTAATTCGTTTTTATCTTTCATAAATGCTAACATCAGAAAACATTTGTGAAATTCTAATTCAGTGATATTTTCAATTCTTGTAACGTCTCCTCCAGATAAGGCAAAAAGCGATGAATACCATCCATATTTTCTTGCAAAATTTTGTACTCCTCCAAGTGGATTTTCTTCGGGTTGGTCAAATAACTCAGGGTAATTTCCGACAACTCCAGACCTAAATTCAGAAAAAAAAATAAAGAGCCTACAACAGCATCCATTGGCATATCTAACATCTTGTCCTTATTTTCTGGATTATAATCTTCTATTATATATTTGTTTTTAATTTTTTTAATAATAGGCCTATATAAAACATTCATTGCAATTTCGATATTGTCATATTCTCCAGTGTATGTATCAATGTCTATATATTCTCCTAAAGTCATATTATCTAAATCAGGAACAAAACCATATTCAATACCATTCATTTTAAATGTTGATACTAAAGAAGGTTGTTGTAATAATAATTTATTTATATCTCCAGTTATTTCTTCAACATCATTATATTTCATTAGAGTTGCGAATTTATGACTGACTCCACAAAATATTTCAATCATTTTGCCCTGAATAAAAGTAGGATCGTTATTCTTTTGTCCTATCTCGATGAACTTTTTATATTGCCTTAGAGTTATTTCACTCAGCTTAGTAGGTATATTAAGTTTTAATTCCATATCTATATAACGTATTTATTATTAAAATTTATTATAAAAAAAAAGTGCCTATTTCTAAGCACTAATTTAAACAAACAAAATGAATTATTGTAATTACATTAAACTTTCAACATCATATTCTATTTCTTCAATTATTTTTTCTTCTATATTTATTGGTAGATAAGGACATTTATAATTTATTCTATCTGTATAGTCAACATTCATACCCTCAACACTACCATCATTATTAATATAACCAATTAAATTTACTTTTATTATATCTGTTTGATGTGGTTCTGGTGGGTTAAAATAATTTCCTGCGCGTCCTTTTCTCCAATCATAATTAACCTCTAATAAAAAATGTTCATATTCTACTTCTATTGTATTTGATATTTGTTCCATTATAAACTAATCATTAAAATAAGCATTATTGAGTAAACAACTACGTGAATAGCAATTAACCATTTCCAGTTGTCAGGGTCTTGTTTTAAGAATTTTTTATACATTATATAAAATCTTTAAATTGTTGAACTTCTAAATTAAATCTTGTTTGCTCTAATCTTTCTATTTGATTTTTAAGAACAGGTCTTAAATAAATAGTGTTACTTGTGTTACACTCTTTGTAATGCCTTTTAAGGGCTTTAATATCTTTTTTAATAATATCTATATCTTTCATCTTGTTATGGGTTTAAAATGTTATTAAATTAATTACTTGTTCTCCTGTTTTTTTTCCGTTTAATAAAATATTATAATTAGGATCCATTCCACAAATAGAAACATCATTAATTAAATCATCAATATTATTAAATGATTTATTATAATAGTTACAATCGATTGAGTAGTTTTTCATCTTGTTTTGTTTTAAAAAGGGGGTTATAACACCCCCGTTGCTATTAGTTGTTATTTTGTCAAAAGACTATTTAAGTATAAAGCATTTAAACCTTCTTTAGTTGATACTAAAAAACTATGCAAACTGTTAATTCTATTATATTCTTTTATATTTAAGCCTTGCATATAACCTTTACTTAAATTTATTTTTGAATCTAATTCTTTCATTTCTTTGATTGCTATTGCTATTGTCATTTTGTTTGTTTTAAATATTAACTTAATTATTAATATACATCAAATATATATATAATATATATAACTACCAAATTAAATAACATTATTTTCATTCCATTCTATTTCATCTCTTAATTCATCAGCTATTAATAATGCATCATTACGTTGCTCTCTATATTTAGAGTTAGCAACTTTACAGGTAGCTAAATGAGTTTGTAAGTTATTTACATAAAAGAATATATCTATAAGTAAAGTTTGCATTAGCTTTAAATCCTCGTCATCAATATCATCATTGACTTTTTTATTTAAAAGATCAGTAAATAATATTGCGTTATTATAAAAGGATAGGTCTTTAGTATTCTGTATCTTGTTCATCTATTTTAATTCTATTATTTAAAAGTTCTATTACGCTAAATATAATGCTTTCTTTTTCTTCTTTACTAATAGTTTTTTCTTTTACCCTTACCCAAAAATGTATTGAATTAGTAGGGTTAAATATATCCTTTAATAAATTGCCGAATTTTCTAATTGGTCTTATTGTTTTATATGTTCTATTAACTTTCATAATCTAAATTTATAAATTCGCAATGCTCTTTACAATCTGAGCACATTCCTGTTTCGATATTTATGTATGGAGAAGCTCCACAACAATTTGATACTATATTCATTTTTGTCTATTTAATTTTCCTTTATTTGTTTTATGCCATTGATAGGTTTGACTAAATTCATCGCAAGGAATAAATTTAATTTCTTTTTTTTTGCTTTTTAATTTCTTTTTCATCTTTTATTTCTTTTAATGATTCTTTAATTAAATTTAAATACATTTTCTTTTGCTTATCATTTTCTTTAACCACTTGACTAATAATAAATGGTAAATCTTTAAATAAACTATCTGTATTCCATACTAACCATTTTTCATCATCAGGATAATTTCCAAATCCAACGTGAAGTTCTCCATCAAAACATTGCAAATGATTAGTTTCATAAATATAAGTATGCTCTTTATGTCTTTGAACATCTAATTCTAATTCTTTAATTCTTTTTTCTAATTCTTTTATTGTTTTCATATTATTTGTTTTGATACCTAAAATTAACTATGTTTTTATAAGATTCAATTACCCACCCTTTGTGATGAGGTTTTAATTCTGCGTGTTGTAATAGCATTTTTAAAGTTGTTTCTACGTCTATTAATGAGGAGTTGTCTTCAAATGTTAGTTTCATATTCTTTGGTTTAATATTAATTATATAACAAAGATATATAAAATATATTAAATATACAAACTACTTTATATTATTTAAATCAGGAGCGTAATCAATATAATTACATTTCTTACATAACCACATATAACCATTTTGAGCAGAGCCAATATAAATGCAATCTTGTTTACACCTTTTGCATTCTTTATTGTATTGCATATTTTCCAAAGTTAGGTCTTGATAGTATAGAATAGGTAGCGTATCGAATTGCGTCAATACAGTGATCGAATTTTTGAATAGGTTTATTTATGGTTTTTCCGCTTCTATCCTCTTGCCATTTATAATTTCTAAACTCTTGGATAGTATTTGTTGAATCCGAGGTTATATGTATCTTGTATCGCTTAAGAAGATCAATGCCGGCATTAACAGAATCTTTACCTTTTAAACTTGGAAAGATGTTCCAACCCATTCTTCTTAATTCTGCTATTAAGCGTGGTTCTGCCGAGTCAAAGTAAATCTGTTGCCTTTGGATCCCAACCTCTTTAAAGGTATTATGAATGTCCAATGTTGTCATCATTGTTCTATATAAATGTTCTTTAATATATAAATTATAATCTTTTATATAAACACTTACTAAAGTTGAGGGATCATTTGTAAATCCTGCGTCTGCACCATAAGAAATAAATTTAGCATCCTCTGGAATCATATTAACCTCTACATATTTAAATATAGTATTGATGCTTGTTGCTCTTTCGCCTAATCCATAAATCTGCCAATACTGATCATCTGTTTCTTTTAACCTTTCGATTTCTTGTTTAATAACATCTTCTAAAAAAGGATTATCTAAGTAAGTTGTTTTATAAAAATCGCAATCTTCTCTTGTTAAAACTTGGTCATATATCCAGTGATATTCATCAGAGGGGTTAAAATCTAATATTATTCTTTCTTGAGTTCTAAAAATGAGTTGTCTCCAGTCATCAATAAATAATTCATTGCCCTCATTAATAAAAAGTAAATCTCTTTTTCTCCCTCTAATCTTTTGTGACTGGTCTAAAGAAGTAAATTCAACTAAGTTGCCAAACAAATTGTATTCGCTGTTTGATTTATTATGAAACTCCTCATTGTATAATTGATGTTGATTTAATATTTGTAAAAAATCTCTTAATACAGTTGCTCTTAAACTTGGAAATGTTTTACGGCATATAGTAATAATCTTGTTAGTATTATTAGTACAATAATGGAATATTATAAAGAGAAGAATATTGTATGTCTTGCCTGATCGAGTTCCGCCCTGCTCAACTATAATCTTTTTTTGACTTTTGACTAAATGCTTATAAACAATATTAGTCTGTATCTTCGGTTTTATCAATTATTTCAATTTGAAAGTTAGTTGGCATTCCATCTGCGCCAGTTATTTCTTGCCTTTCAATATATCCTCTTTTCTTTCCTTTTGTTTTTAAATAAAAGATTGTTGCAGCAGTAGATTCTTTTGCAATCTGTTTATGTAATTGGCTTTCGGCAAAATCTAAAGCAACATTTTGTATGTCATCTACTTTTTCTCTAAAGTCCTCATCATTATTATACCAATCATAATATGTGGTTCTTCCTACTCCTGCTTTTTGACAAGCACCTGTAACTATTCCTAAACCCTTTTCAAGAGCTTCTAATAATGCTTTTTTATGGTGTTCGGTTTTGTTCATTTTATTGAGTTTAAAAATTCTTGCCTTGCACTCTGATCTGTTTTAAAGGCACCAATTAATTTAGTTGTAGTTGTATATGTATTATGTTTTTTAACTCCTCTCATTTCCATACAAAGGTGTTTAGCTGTTAAAGATACAGCAACGCCCTTAGGATCCAATTCATTATAAAGGAACTCAGCTACTTGTGTAGTTATTCTTTCTTGATTTTGTAATCGTCTTGAATATGTTTCTAATGTTCTTGCCAGTTTTGATAGGCCTACAATCTTTTTATTTGGAATATATGCAATATGACCCTCTCCAAAGAACGGAGCGATATGATGTTCGCATAAAGAATGAAAAGGAATATTCTTTTGTATAATCATTTCATCGTAACCTTCTCCCTCAAATGATGTGCAATTCCATTTTGGAGGATTTAAAAACTCTTGAAAGAATTTAACATATCTTTTAGGAGTATCTCTTAAACCTTCTCTTGTAACATCTTCTCCAAAGAATTGTAATAATCTGGTTACATTATCTTCTACAGTTTCTTCTACGCTTTCTTCTTTATCGTTATCTCTCATCTCCCAAGGAAAAACTAACCATTGATTTTGTAACTCAATTCGTTTATCAATTAAAGCAACAAAAGGTTTATTATATTTTTTGTATCTCTGTTCAGTAGCTCCACTATCAATTAGATCATCAATAATAATATCAGCATCTTCTATTTTATCAACTGCTCTACCTGTCATACCTGCTACTATTTGTCCTCCTCTTGGCACCCCGTAAAAGGTTTTATCTTTTGGTGTATTGTCTAATATTGTTTTAACTCTATCGTAAACAACCTCCCAAGTAATGTAACTTTTTTCCATTATACTCCAGTTTTTTTATTCCAAATGTCAATATGTAATCTTGTAGTAAAATTAACATAATTATTAATTGCCAGTTCAACTACATTTAATTTATTATCGTTTAGTAAATCCTGATTCTCTCCTGCCGGCATTAAATAGATTTTATTTTTATCTATAATATCATAGTAAAGTTCTTTAACCTCTTTCCATTCTTTAGTGTCGTTTATAACAAACTTAAATATAGAATGATGTTTGTTTAGTTCTTTTATAATCTCAGGTTTAAAAGTCATTGCTCTGTCATTTCCTGAATTAAGAAGTTTAGGACTACAATTCCATAAATCAATATTAAGTAATAAGTATTCATTTGGCATTATAGTTCCGTTTGTTTCTACTTCAAAATAAGCATACGGATTAATCTTTTCGTACACATATTTCATAAATTCTTCTAAACCTTTTTGTTGCATTGTTGGTTCCCCACCTGTTAAAATAATGTGAGCTCCTTGTTTTATTGCTTCTATACATTTATTATCTAAAATTTTATTTATTTCAATTGATGTTGCTTTCATCCATACCTCTATTGTATCGCATCTAAACTCTGCTCCGTTATGTAACTCTCCATCGAATTGAGTTCCCATCCCTCCGCACATTAAATTGCAGCCTCCAAGCCTTACAAATACACTTGGAATACCTACTGTCTTGCCTTCTCCTTGAATAGAGTAAAAGACCTCGCTTATTGCTAATTTATGGTTCATATATTATTTTGCTTGTTTTAGTTTCAGCTAATTCAATTCTTGTAATTGGCATTTTAGCTTCATTTTTTATTCTATTAAAAATCCAGATTGCCATATTTTCTGCTGAGGTTTCAAAAGGAACTTCTCTATAAGGTTCGTTTGAATATTTTAATAAATCGCATAACGGATCCTTTTCCCATAAAATAAAATAATGATCATAGTATTTTATTATTGGTTCTACCTTCTTATCAATATCGCTAAACAACATTGTAATACCATCTGTCATTATTTCAAAATTAAAAATACATTTAACATCGTAAGTATGTCCGTGTAATCTTGAGCATTTTTCTCCTGCTGTTTTGTTTCTATGGCCTGCATAAAAATAATATTTCTTTTCTATTTTCATATCCAACCTTTTTCTTTTGCTTTATAATATCCTTTAACTCTTAATTCAGTTGCAGGATTGTTTTCGTTACCATATCCCCACTCGTTTTTAGTCATATCTCCGTTGTAATCTGTTAGAGTATCGTTAATTATAACATCTAAGCAATTTAAATCTTTAGCCATCTTCCAAGTCTCTGCTTTATCTAAATACATTAAAGGTGTATGTATTCTATAATCTCCGGCTCCTAAACCTAAAGATAAAGTAGTTTGTAAAGAATCAATAGTAGTCTTTCTGCAATCAGGATAACCGCTGTAATCAGTTTGACAAACTCCTGTTACTAAATCATTAATCCCTTGCTCTGCACCATAGCTTGCAGCAATTGTTAAAAATAAAATGTTTCTTCCTGATGTGAATGATGCCGGCAGACTATCATCAATATAAGATGCTTTAGAATGATCTGTATGCTCTGTTAATGATGATGATGCCAATAAGCCTTTTATGTCAAATATTTTATATTTAATATTTAATTTAGAGGATATTTTCTCAGCTTGTTTTAATTCTTGTTTATGACTTTGCCCATAATCAAAACCGATTGCTTCAATATAATCAAATTTTTTATTTGCCCAATATAAACAAGTTGTTGAATCTTGTCCTCCTGATAATAATATAATTGCTTTTTTCATATTTATAAATTGTTTTCTGCAAATTTGCTAAATTTTAACCATTCTGTAAAATTATGTAATGCTGCTTTTCTTCCTAATAATCTTTTTCCTTTTGGTTCGATTTTTGTTAAAGTGTTATTTTTAAATAAATATAAAAAACCTCCTCTATTACCATATACCCAAGCAGTAGAATCAACTGAATAAAATTTATATTTTTGTAATCCTTTAAAATTAGTAAAACCTAATCCGTGAACTTTACAATTATTTTCTCTTGCTATTTTTAACAACAAAGTAAATATATCGTATTCATTTTGTTTTATTTCTTTTGTTACAATTCCTCCAATAGAAACATAATCATATTCTTTAACCATTTTTTTCCAATAATCTAAACCTCTACTTTTATGCCAAACAGGTATACTTTTTTTATTAGTTAATGTTTCTAATTTATCTCTTAATCTTTCAACCTCTTTAATTCCTACAACACTGTCAATATCTAATTCAATAAATAAATCAATTTTATGTTTATTAATAAAAGCTGCATAATTCTCAATGTAACGATCCCAATCAGGAGATTCTTTTAATCCATTTAAATAAGTAAAAGCTCCTGAGTCAAGAAGAAAGTCTTTAAAAAAAGGTCTTAAATTTAGGATCCATTCGTCTTGTCCTTTTAAATAAAAATAACTCTCGAGTATTAAAGGTTTATGAGTTTGTATTAATTCGTTATAATCGCCTGCCCATTTATATCCTGAATTGCCTCCTGCTAAATATACGTTCATAGATTCTCTCCAATAGTTTTTAATGTTGCCTGCTGTCTTTGATCCTGCTAAATAAAGTTTCATTAATGTTTTCCAAAGAGGAGACAAAGGTCCTCGAATACATATATAAACTTGCATTAATTATTTTAATAAATTTAGTACTATATCTTCTTTGCTACCCTCTTTTTTATTTAATTGTTCTAAAACAAAATCATAATCTTTTTTATTATATTCTAATATTATTTTATTTGTTTCTTCTTTATCTGTTGTATCATCCTCAAAAAAATCATCTAAATCAATATCTTTAGTATCCCAAACATCTAAACCCCAGTTATTCAATTCAACATTCTCAAATTGATTTGCCAAAATATCCCAGTCCCATTCTCCAAATCCAACATTGTCTTTTATAATAAATTCTTTCTTTTGATCCTCTGTTAAATCATCAGCTTGAATTGCATACACCTCTTTTAATCCTGCTTCGATACAAGCTTTGTATCTCATATTACCGCCTAAGATAATATTATTTTCATCCACTACAATAGGTCTTAACCTTAACATCTCAGGAAAATTCTTAATGCTCTCTACTAATTTATTAAACTTTTGATCTTTAATTAATCGAGGATTATTTAAGTTAGTTTTTATTTTAGATATTTTTATTTTATTGGGTTTCATATATATAACGTATTTATTTTATTTATTTGTTCTGAGGCTAATGCTTCTGAATACATTAATAATTCATCTAAGTTTTTTTTATTTAAACAATCAATTCTGTTTTTTAAAACTTTTCTTTTGGCAATAAAACTTTTCTCAAATTCTCCGCTTTGAAATAATGCGTGAACGATAAAATCATACCATCCTATTAATTTAGAATTGTAACTCGTATAAACCTCATAATTTTTTAAAGAATATATTACAGTTGAATGATCCATTGCTTTATTATTAGAACGGAAAAAATCAGCTATTTCATATAAAGTTAACCCTTGATAATCTCTTAAAATTTTAATAAGAACAGATCTTATTTCTATAATTTCTCTTTTTCTACTGTTTTCAAAAGGATTTAATCTTGAGACTTCACGTAAAATATTTGCAATTTTTAAGTTAAAATTAAATTCCATATTATATTTCTGTTTCTTTTCTAATCCATTTGCCCTCCAGATCAATAATTGTATAGTTATGTTCTTTTAATAATTCAATAGCTAAGTTAATTTGTTTTGCTCTTTCTCTATAGTGTTCAAATATTTGATTTTCAAAAGCGTGTGGTACGTGTGACATTTTGTTTGATTTAATTTGTTAATAATTTTAATAAATTATAGCATTCAATATACTTTAATTTAGCTTTGCTTTTATATTGTTTTTTAAATAATTTATACATTTCTTTTGTGTATTGATATTTTGTCTTACAATCTTTAAAATATTTTTCAGCAAACTTTGCTCCTTTGCCTTTAAAGAACTGTACGTTGTCTGCCGAATCTCCAACTACCATTTGCTCATAAAAATTAAATAAAGCTTGTGATTCTGTAATGTCTAATATTTTTTTATGTTTATAATGATAATTATAAATAAGTGCCGGAAATTGTTTATAATCTTTGTCTATTGATACAATCATTACATTATCCCTGCCAAATTCTTGACTTAATGTATGCCAATATCGTGCAACCATATCATCAGTCTCAATACCAAAGGCAAATTTGCTTTGATATGTTTTTTTAACGTAATCGTGCATAGGATGTAAAAGAGGAGGTAAAGTTTGTTTTTTTCTATTAGCTTTATAATCTTTAGATAATATTTTTCTGAAATTGCCTTTGCATCCATTAAAAGTTATAACCTTTTCAATTTCATATTTTAGTTCAAGATCATTTACAATTTTCATAAATTGCTCGTCAAACTTATTTATTGAATCATTAAGATCAGTATAAAAAGGATTTTCTATATTATCTGCTTTTGGTCGATAACAACTTGCGAATACTAAACTATCAGCGTCGAATAATAAAATCATAAATCAAAATTATATTTATAATTATGTCTTTCGACCTCAATTTTTTGATTTGCAAAACAAGACATTCCGTTTATATGCGAGTCTGTTGGAACAAAATAATTCCATTTTTTTAATCTTGGAATATAATAAAAGAACATTGCGCATCTTTTATGAGTATTCTTTTCAAATATTATCGTTGCTGTATGGTCGCTTGTTGGGATTATCTCTTGGACTTCAAAAGTCTCTTTGTTAAAATTGTTTGCTCTGTCTTTATGAGAATATCTATTTTTAACAATAATAGAAAATTCTTTTAATTCTTTAGCTATTTGTTTATTCATTTAACTAACTCTAAATTTAATTCCTTAGCTACATAATTAATATGTTTCTGAGTTGTTACACTCCACCATCCGTGCTGAATTAATTTATCGCCCTCAATCGTTGCTACATTAGTTGTGTAACTCCATACCTTATTTCCTTGTATGGCTAAGTTCTGTCTGTATTTTTCAAGTTTTATCATAATAAATAATTTCTTTAAATATATAAAATATATATTAAATATTCAAATTTATTTTTGTTGCTTGGTTTTCTTTTAATAAATAAACTGGTTTTAATAATCTTTTCTTTGTCCACATTGTTGTATCAGGACAATACATATTTTTAGGCTCAGGAAGTTTTATTTTATTTAACCAATATAAAAAATTGCCTTTTGGATCGTTTACAAAATAAAGCTTTACAACCTCAGGATCTAATTTCATTAAAGAATCGTATTTAGATTTTTCAAGCATTTTTTCTTCATAATACTTATTTCTAAATTTCATTTCAATAACACAAGGTATTCCCTTTCTTGTAAATCCACAGGCATCATAATTTTTAAATCCATCTCCAGTCCATTCTAAATTCCAACCATCAAAATTCATAAACTTTACAACCGCTTGCTCAAGTTTTTTTATAGTTTCAATACCCATTATCAAAAATAATATTTAGTTCCTTAATCCATTTCTTCACTGTATGGGTTGAACAGGTGCAAGGATAGTGTATTGGATGTTTATGATACTTTGAGTGCAACTTGCATAATAATTTATATTCGGGGTTATTAAGGTTTTGTTTTGACTCTCGAAATTCTTTCCATTTAATATAATCATCTTTGCTAAATTTTACCATCTTTTAATTTTTATATCGTTCCATTCTTTTCTCCTTTTATCGCATTCACAATCAGGATTTATTTTTTTATATAAATATCTTATTCCTGTATATTTTGTAAAATAGTAAACCAAATCTCCTAATTTCATAATACTTTTTTTAATCTTTCTAAAACTTTTCTATATGTATTATATAACGAATGATATGGAATATTTGTCTTTCTTGATAATTTAGCAACTGATTCATTGCCTTCTAATAGCTGATAAACTTTTTTATCATACCAATACATTTTATTTAATTCTTTAAGAACTTTATTATAAGACTCTTGGTAATTAACATCATAATTATCATTAAAATAAGAAGGATTATCGTCTATATTTAAAATTATAACTCTGGATTCTTTTCTTTTTAAATCTATAAACATACTTTTAAGAGTTTTAAAAATATAGAAATAATTATAATCGTCATCATAATCAATGTCAAGTCCGTTATTTAAGTTTTTTTGAATTTTAATATACATCTCTTGGACGATGTCCTCCGCAGTATCTTTATTGCATCCAAAAGAAGATACAATTTCAATCCAAATCCTGTGTTTTTTAAAGATTTTAGATAACAAAATTTTTATTCATATTTAGTTTTTTAAAGGGTCGTATAAATTCCCTATAATTTCAGGTAGTCCTATTTCATTTACCCTAAAACTAAACGTCTCAAATGAGTAACCTCTGCTTCGTTTACAACGAACTGTAACCCATTCTTTATTCACTGTATTTGCTTCAAGTTGTATTTGAGTCTCCGTCTTTTTTTCAATGAAAGATCCAAGGTGGCCAGTCATTTTATCGGATCCAAAGTTTGAATGAATAACGCAAATTATATGAATCTTATAATTAGCACTCCATTCCATAATTTTTTGAATACAAGCATTTGATTCTTCAATATTATTTACATCTGAAACTAAATCAGCTATTCCGTCTATAATTAATAAGCCTGTATTTACAACTTTATGTTCTAAACAATATTCAATGAACTTAATTCTTGTTTTATAATTTAATGTTCTTAATCCAAAAGTATGATAAAATTCTGAATAATCCGAATCGTTCATCTCTAAAGCTCTTTTAAAGCACTTTTGAGCGTGCCACTTGCCTTGTTCAGTATCAATGTGTATAATGTGTTTATTATCTCTGTGCCCTCTTATATTGGCTCCAAATAGGTTTTTGCCTCCTAAATAAACAGATGCTAATAATGATATTAAAAAGGTTTTCTTTGTTTTAGGTGGAGCACTAACTACAGAAAAGTTTCCGTAAGTGCCTATTGGAATAGGAAGTAATAAATCGCCTTTGGATGTTTTGATTAATTTTTCTCCTAATGATATTGCTACCGGTGGATATTCTATTTTTTCTTTAGCATCAATAATACAATCTTCTTCGATTGCTTGCATTATTAAATATTCTTCTGTCTGTTGATCATCAAGTCTTAATTGCATATTCTAAATATATTATTTTTTCTTATGTAATTTGTATTTTTTCTGAACAGAAAAATAATGCTTTCTAATTTTATTATTTGCCTTAATCTGTTTGTCTGTTAATTTTTTCATAAAAAAAAAGGGGAAAATTAATTCCCCTAATTGAAAACAACAATAAAAAGTATGTGTGGGTACTTTTTTAAAATACAAGTTCCCTTCTTGTAAGTGTTGTTTTATAGTTTAAAAAGGTAAATCCTCATTTAATGATGGTTGAGAAACTTCTTCTCTCTCAGCTAATTTAATAATGTCATTTGTCCAAACAACTTTGCCATTTCCTAAATAAAATTTAGGTTTTTTTGCTTCTCTTTCTTCTTTTGTTTGTGAATCCGTAATAGCAACATTATTGCCATATCTTGTTTCATCATTTATTGATAATGTCAGTTTATAGTAAACCGCTCCGTCTTTACCATTGATAAATTTTTCTTTAGGTAATTTATCGACCCTAATATCTGCTGTAATAATTCCTGCCATAATTTATATATTTAATTGTTTAATAATTCGTTTCTAATATAACCTGTTAAAGTCATTCTTTTTTTATTTGCTTTTTCTTGTAGTAATAATTTATCTTCATCCGTTAATCTTAATAAAATTGCTTTTTGTAATTTACTCATATTTTAAAATTTAATAGTTTAATTTCGACTTCTTTATTTACAATATAATGTTCTTTAATATTGTTTACTGTTTTACCTTTTTTAATTGCTTCTTGAGCATTTTTAAATTGAGGAGTATTTAAAATTAATTGAGGTTTACTTTTTTTTGCCGCTAAGTTACCATCATCATCCATTGCTTGTAAAGCTAATAAACTTTGTAAAGTATAACGTCTAAAATAAGTTATAGCACTCCCTAATTTTTGTGCATCTAAATCATTTGGTAAAGGCATTGATGATTCAACTGATCCTCCATCTAAATCATAAATAATACTTCTAACTTGATTGTCTGTTATTGGTTGTAACAATAATAATTTATATTTTTCTAATAATGGTTTTAACTGACCTATTAAAGAATTAATGTCAAAGTATTTTGATTTAAAAAATGGATTTGTAGCATCTTTGCTTATAGCACCAAGTTCGTTTTGTAGATTAAAGAGTTTAGAATAAATATTTGATTTCATAACGTAATCCTGTTTTGTTGTGAGACTTCTAATTTTGCTTTTGCTACTTCAATAAAACCATTTGCTTTTATCAATAAATCATTTGATAATCTTAATTGTTTTTTAATCTTTTGAATTTCTTCTTCTTTAGCTTTAATAAAGTTTTGATAAAAACCTACTTGAACGTAATGTTCTTGATATGATATTGTTCTTTCCATTGTATATATTTTATATTTAAAACAAATATATAAAAAATATTTAATATAAAAAAAAAGGGTTAAAATAAATTAACCCCTTTTAACAAGATAAATGAAACAGAACTATTCAAATATAAATTATAAATATTTAATAAGCAAATTATTATAATAAATATTGAGTTAAAAGATTATTATAATATAAAATCATTTCTTTTAAATCTTCATTAGAATATTTTACTGTTTGTTTAGATTTTATTAATAATTCCTCAGCAATTCCTTTTCCATATTTTTTTTCTAAATTAAGTCCAAATTGATATTGTTTGCCTTGTTGCATCACATTACATCCATAGCATTGGACTTGGCAATTTGTAGGATCCCAACGAGTCGAATAAGCACTTCTTGATTGAAAATGACCGCATTGCATATTTTTTTTGTAATGGCTTATTTTACCACAAGTAAAACATTCTACCATTTCATTATCAGCTTCTCTTAGTCTTATATATAAACTAAATACTGTATCAAGTCTTTTGACTATATTTTTTCGAGATATTTTTTTCATATATAAATATAATTTATTATTTTTTTGTTATATAATTTATGTTATTATAAATATAATTAAAACAAACAAAAAGAAAAACAAAACAAATCCCCAAAAGAAAATAAAAAGAAAAAGAAAGAAAAAGTCCCTAAAAATTTATTTTTAATTGCCCGATCCAAACACCGTCCATCTTTATTAGGTTGTGCAAGTTTTGCTATTAGCTTTCTAAATATATAAAAAAAAATATTACTTTTTTAAAATAGATGCAGTTTTTTCTATCCCTCTTGAAGTAAAATAAAATCCTAAACTCATTATAACAATTTGTCCCAACATAGAAACATAATTATCTTGAATATTAAAGTTGCCTATATTGCCATCTGTAATTGAAAATATTGTATATAGAACTAAAGAAAATATTGTAAGTAAAGGTCTTATATTTTTGCTTAACCAAGAATCGGAAATCATATCGTTTTTGTGTCTTGATGTAATTTCTTTTTCTAATTCTAATTCAGCTTTAATAAATATCTGTTCCATATCTTTTTCAAACTGAGCTTTCTCAACTTTACTAAAAGTATGTTTATCAATTATATTAGATATTTTTTCAGCAATATTAGTTCCAACGCCTCCAAATAATTTAGCAAATATTTTATTCATCTTATTTATAATTATAAAATTTAAAATGTAATACTATAAAAATTAAATAAATATTAAATTCATCATAATCATTATTATTTTCTTTTGGGTAATAGCTAAATCCTAATAGGGGACCTAAAGTAAATCTTTCTATGATAGTAAACTCCCACATTAACAAGTCTTACAGCCAGTATAAGTATAGTATTTGCCTTTTCTTTTAATTTCTAATGCTTGTTTCCTATTATCTTTTTTGCTCTTGTAGGAGACGTGAATCCAACTTGGTTCTCCATTAACAGGATATTCTGAAATTACTTGGTCAAAATCTAAATTTTCAATAATGTAATCAAACATTTCTTTATTTGTCTTTTTACCCATTGAGGTAATATCTATTGCTTTACCTAAAATATGGTCAGATGTTAAAGAAGCTCCTCCAATTCTTGAATTAACTTCTTCCGCTCTATAAAAACTATTTACTTTTATAGGTCCACCTACCCATTCTCTTAATGGTTCAAATACTTTTTCAGCAAGTAACTCCATATTTTCTAAATGCTCTTTTTTAGGTTTGTTTAAAATACCTAATTGTTTAGCAGTTAAAGAATAAGTAGCTTCTTTATACGAG
>TARA_B110000211_G_C14093313_1_pt1 | contig 18639 bp, 16 predicted proteins | sample TARA_B110000211 | Tara Oceans TARA_B110000211 (sample SAMEA4397516) | marine metagenome | biome: Polar Biome; feature: [DCM] deep chlorophyll maximum layer (ENVO:01000326); material: water (ENVO:00002006), including particulate matter (ENVO:01000060) such as... | depth 30 m
GCACCCAAAACAGTTTGAAATATGTATTTAAAATAATTTTTTAATGTCATATTTTTAATCATTTTGGCATCCGTTTTAGCAAGTAGATCTGGTGTAGACATATCAATATTATTAACCTGTGCCAATCCAGTAATGCCTGGGCGAACATCGAACACACCTTCACTTTCACGCGCAGCGGTCAATTCTGCTTGATTATATAAACCAGGGCGTGGGCCAACCAAGCTCATCTCACCTTTTAAAACATTCCAAAGCTGAGGTAACTCATCCAATTTGGTTTTTCGTAAAAAACCACCTATTTTAGTAATAGAAGCCGTACTGGCTAAGTGACTAGCAACAGATGCGGTATCAACCGACATGGTTCTAAACTTAACAAGCGTAAAAGGCTTTTTATTGCGCCCTACACGCTCTTGTTTAAACACAGGGGAACCTGTATCGAATAGACCAATAATATAAATAATTAACAATACTGGGAAACCAAACACTAAGCCAAGCAATGAAAATACGAAGTCGAAAACACGTAGCATTTAATTTTAATCCTGTTTGTTGTCTTTTAAAAATGAATCAACCGTCGCTTGAATACCTTGCTCAACTGTATAAGGCGGCTTCCAATCTAATAGTGACATAGCTTTGCTAGTGTCGACCTGTAAATCACCTACAAGACGATCTACCACATCTTGTTTTCTGAAAATTAGACCCGCTAATTTAAACAAAAAACTAGGCACTGGAATAAGCCTTGATGGCTTATTCAAACTGTTACGAATTAATTTTAGTAAGCCACTCAAGGATAAATCATGATTATCAGAAATAAGAAACGTCTTATTTGCTGCAGCAGGATGATCAATACACTTAACGATAAAATCGACCAAGTTTTCTACATAAACCATACTACGCTTATTCTTCACCATTCCAAATGGCAAAGGTAAGCCAGTATTCGATAACTTTAAAAGATTCAAGAAATTAGCTTTAACACCAGTACCATAAACCAACGGAGGTCGTATTAAAACAACTTCCATTCCTGTTTCAGTTGCAATCTTTTTAAGCCCTTCCTCTGCTTCAAGCTTAGACACACCGTAAGGATCAAGCGAATTAACTAGACCCTCTTCTGTAAAAGGAACATTACCAGAGGTAGACTCACCATTAACTTTAATAGAACTGAGATAAATAAAACGCTTAACACCAGCATCAGCTGCTTGCCGAGCCAAATTCAACGTACCATCAACATTAACTTGGCGGTATGCCGATAACAGATCAGCTACTTCCTCATTCATGACATGGGCGCGAGCCGCGCAGTGGATAACTACATTCTGGCCTAATAAACCTTGAGTCCAATCGGTATTTTCATTTATTTCTTTAATAAAAAATAACTTATCTCTAGAAGTAACTTGCTCAGATCTCACAGCTAAGGTTAATTTAGCTTCCGTATCTTGGAGTGCATTAAGAAGAGAAGAACCTACAAATCCCGTACTTCCTGTTATGAATATATTAATTAGGTATCTCCAATATCAAACCACATAATTTTTTAACTAAGAACTTCACTATAAATAGATAAGTGCTGACTTATTACCTTTTCAATTGTAAAGGCCTCTTCAGCTAGCGCTCTACCAGCCTGTCCCATAGCAATCCGCTGTTTAGGATTTTCTATAAGTTTTTGAATAGCGTCTGCAAGTCCAATAGAATCTTTTACTGGAACTAATAGTCCTGTGGTATCTGGGATTACTGCATCACGACAGCCTGCTACGTCTGTTGTCACTACTGCGCGGCCGCAAGCAGCCGCTTCTATCAGTACTTTAGGCAACCCTTCTCTGTAAGATGGTAAAACAACTAAATTTGTACTTTCAAAAACACCTGCAATATCTTTTTTGTAGCCTAGCACATTGAGATTAGGAATCTTTCCCCACTCATCAAGATCATTTAAACTTGCACTAGTAAGATTTCCAGCATCTAGATCACCAACCAACTGATAATTTGCATCAACGCCCCTACTATTAAGTACCTTAATAGCGTCAATATACTCTGCCAGCCCTTTATCAAATAATAGTCGGGCAGCAAAAGTTATGGAAACTTGTTTAATAGTATTTTCTGGCGTGAATGGGTAGCTGTTAAGATCAACTCCTGACCCTCTAATTAAAATTGCTTGCTCTGTTTTCATTGCACCCAACTTAATGAGCATCTCTTTATCATCAGGGTTTTGTAAGATAACTATTGTTTTGCTTGTGTGAAGCGCCAACCTGTAGAGCAATGCACCAATGTAATATTTTACCTTTGCCATAAAACCCTGAGCTAAAAACAGCGTACCTAAACCAGAAACTGCAGCTACAACTTTTTTAACTGGAGAAAAGCGAGCGGCTATACCACCATATAAAACTGGCTTTATTGTAACGAGATGAACTATCTCAGGCTTTAAACAAATCAATAAGTACCATATTTTACACAAACTAATTAACTCTACAAAAGGATTACTTCCGCTACGAGATAAAGGGATTTCATGGTGAATCAAACCATGATCAATAATTTCATTTACACCTTCTCCAGATTTTGAAGCGACATGAACAATGTACCCCTTACTCACTGCAGCCAAAGCAATAGGAAGTCTGTGTGATAAAAAGAAAGCTGGTTCATTAACGATAAATAATAATTTCAAGATTCTCTAGACTCTCTTAAACGTCTTTTCATAAAAGTGAACTTTTTAGTTGGAAACAACTTCTGAATATTACAGTCAGCACATACGAATAAAACAAACGCAACTATGAACGGATATCGATACCTCACGGCTGTGCCGTAATTCGCCACAACTATTCCATAAATAGTCATAGAAACTGACAAGAATAACATCCAAAATATAAGCTTCTTAGGCTGATTTCTCCAAGCCTGTCGAGTAATTATCACAAGGAAAATTAATACAACTAGATTTTCTATTGACTGAATCAGCTGCAAAGCATTACTAGCCTCCCAAATGAATGGCTTAGTCAAAAAATAGGGGGCTGCAGTTAACGCCTCAGTAAAGAACTCTGACAATGTTGTAATTTCACTAATACCGTCAGCATCCCCGCCATCTTCAACAAACATTGCTTTCCTGAACATGTTAATAAGAGGCAACACAACAGGCGCGACTGCGACAATTGATATACACCCGACTATTGTAACTATAAAAATACTTCCCAATGTCATACCTTTTTTAAAAACACTAAATACAACATAGACGATAAGTAGTGGCAGTATAATAAAAAAGTTCTGAAATTTAATAAAATAAAGGGGGATTAATGAAAACAACATTAATAATTTCCTATTTTCTCTAGCTAGCTGAATACTTATTATCATAAAGAAGATAATTAAAGTTTCCCTTAAAGCCAGTGAAGAATATAAAGCGAAGCTAGGAAAAAATAGAAAAAAAACAAGTGATACCGAAGTAAAGACTTTCTTATTATAAAGCCAAAAGAAAAGGAGTATATATAAAAAAGCATTGTAAAATCCCAAACTCCAAGGCCCTGCTGCAATAGGCAATGGGATTAGACTAAAGAAGTATGATGGAATTAAAACAGTTTTACTTGGCTCATACTGAGTGACTAATTCAAACTCTCCACTTCTGATAAAATTAAATGCCCTCCAATATCTAAACTGATCAGGCATATAACTCGTTGGAAACAATACATCATTAAGAATAAACGGTAAAAAACAATGTAATATTAGTATTAGTTGTGTCAAAGCACTTACGCGAAGCTTTTGTCCAAACAATAGAACAACGACAGCACAAATCATGAAATTGGCGAGATCAAAAACGCGAGAACCTAAATAACCGTAATTAAAAATCCAATCAAAATCAGGCATTACAACACTTCTTTCTTACTAACAGTGACTTCGAGCCAAGCTTGAAACATCAGCACATTCCATAAGTGATACTGCCAATTTTTCTTACCACTTAAGTGCTCTAACCACATATTTCTAATTGGTCGGGGATGAAAATAGCCCTCACGAATTAAACGAGTCTCATCTAACAAACTCTCAGCCCACTCTTTCAAAGGACCACGCAACCATTCAGCCAACGGAATTCCAAAACCAGCTTTAGGACGTTCAATTAATTCTTTCGGTACGTATTTATACAAAACCTGCCTTAATAACCACTTACCTTGACCGTTTCTAATTTTATAATCTAACGGCATTTGCCAAGCCAGTTCAACAACCCTATGGTCTAACAAAGGGGTTCTTGTTTCTAAACTGTTCGCCATTGCTGCTCTATCAACTTTTACCAGAATATCATCAGACATATAAGTCTGTGCATCCATTGCCATCATTGAATGCTCAAAACAATCTGTTTTTGGCCATGCTGTTGGTGTTGTTAATAAGGTAGAAGGCTCTTTACCATTAATAACAATGCTTTCAGGATCAGTCCAATGACTGGTTAATTGTCTATAAAATGCTTCACCACTGGAAAGAGTTAACACTTCTGAAAGTTTGCGAGCTTTTTCACCCGGAATCGATAACTGAAGTTTTTTAGGCAATAGTGGTGCTGCTAGTTCGAACAGTTTATCCCATGAATTAGGCGATAATACACTCAACCCTGCAGCAGCCATTTTACGCACAAAAAAAGGCATTTTTTGTACTGGCCCCCACACTTTTTGTGCTGCAATATAGCGGTTGTATCCCCCGAATAGCTCATCACCAGCGTCACCACTTAATGAAACGGTAACGTGTTGTTTAGCTAATTTACTGACTAAATAAGTCGGTATCTGAGAACTGTCAGCAAATGGTTCGCAATACATGCTCGCTAACTTTGGAATTACCTCTAAAGCATCATCTGCTTTAATGTATAACTCTGTATGGTCAGTTTTTAAATGCTTAGCAACGGCTTTTGCATGCTCAGCTTCGTTATAACCAGCCTCATCAAACCCTAGCGTAAAAGTTTTAACAGGCCTCTCTGACTGACTCTGCATTAAGGCAACAATGGTAGAACTATCAATACCACCACTCAAAAAAGCACCTAGTGGAACATCAGATAACATCTGATCGCCTATACTCTCTTTAAGTTGCTGTTCCAAAGCTAATACTGCTTCTTCTGGAGTACCAAGAAATTGGTTGGAAACTCCTTGCTCAACCGCATCATTTAAAGACCAGTAAGGCTTAGAAGTGACAACCTTGGATTCAGTTATATTCCCTTTTAAGGGCATTTGTAAATAATGCCCTGGTAATAATTTTTGAATACCTTGATAAATACTATAAGGTGCAGGTATATAACAATGGCGTAGTAATAAAGTTAAAGCATCTCGATCAATGACACCTTTAAAATCAGGGTGCGCTTTAATAGCTTTAAGCTCAGATGCAAACACCAAAAGATCATCTGACCACCCCCAATACAGAGGTTTTTCTCCCATGCGGTCTCTAGCAAGAGTAAGCACCTGATTTTGTTTATCCCACAACGCAATAGCAAACATACCAACCGTTGCTTGTAAGGTTTTTTCTATCCCCCAAGCCGCAAAACAGGCTAATAATGTTTCAGTATCAGAATGACCACGCCATTCATAGGCGGTACCTGAAGATTCTAACTTAGTTCGTAACGTTAAATGATTGTATATCTCACCATTAAGCACCAATACATATCGAGAACAATCTGACACCATAGGTTGATGACCAGCTTCTGAAAGTTCTAAAATAGAAAGCCTTGTATGGCCTAAAACAACAGTACAATTTTCTTCAAGCCAAACACCGCTGCTATCGGGGCCGCGATGGCGAATTTCTCTGCACATTTCACTAGCAATGGAAAGCGGGTCTGAATCTAGAGGGGTAAAACCAATAATACCGCACATTGTTAATTAGCATCCTTGGGATAAATAGAATAATATACTTTAAACTTATGCAGGCCAGCATTCATAGTTAACTTAACCATATGTTAAACGCAACCCCGTAAAATACTTTCCAATTTAGACGTCTGCGCTTGCAAAGAATATATTTCTTCCACTGCTTTTCGCCCATTAGCACCATAGGTCTGGCGTAAGTCAGCGTTATTTAATAAACTTCTCACTTGACCTTCCCATTCGTCTAAAGAAATAGCCAATAAACCACAGCTATTATCCTGAACTATATCAATATTCACGCCCACTGGTGATGCTACAACGGGCTTTGCGCAAGCCATATACTGAATCAATTTGTAACCGCATTTACCTTTTTCCCAGGGCCCATCATGCAATGGCATAATACCAATATCAAAACTAGAAATAATTTCAGCTTCTGTTGCTTCTGTCCAAGGCAATACTGAGACATTCACACCTTCCAACTCAGTAACAATATCTTCTTGCGCACCCACTAAAATTAATTTACAGCTCCCCTCCACACAGAGTTTTTGTAGCATAGGCTTAAGCTCAACAATGTATTTTTGTGTTGACGGGGACCCTATCCAGCCAATAACAAGTTCGCCAAGAGATCCTGATGAGTTAACGGTGTGGTATCTATCTTTATCGACCACTGTTGGCAACCATTCAATACGCTTAGCATTTGCAGCTTTAGCCCTTTCCCCTAAATATGAATTCCCCACCACCACGCACTCAGCAGATGCCATCACAGCATCAATTTTTTTCCCTAAGAGTTTTTGAATTACATATTGAGAAGAAAGATCATAATTATGAAAAATAGCATCATCATAATCAACGATGTAACGTACACCACAATATTTTAATAGTTTTTCAAACCAAGCAGGAAGATAAGGGAAGAGCTCATATTCAATCCAAACCACATCATATTTATATGAACTGAATAGACTAATAAAGCGTTTAAAATATGCCAATGCTATATGTTTTTTAGAACGCTTCTTACCTGCATAAAGGCTAACCAAGTATTGATCATCAAATAATGGAAAAGGATCAATTAAAACATTAACATCCTCAAGTAAAGGTATAAATTGCATACTTCGGAGCCTACTACTTGCTCCTAAACGACTATATTTAGAAAACAACAATACTTTAATAGTCATAAGTCAATCATCCAAATCATTCAATGCAGACGCATAAGCAGTAATACTCGACTGTAAAGAAAAATGTTCTATACCAGCATTCCTACAAGCCTTCTGGCTTATATTTCTGTTAATAAGTACATCACCCACAAACCAATCAATGATTGGTTTAAAAGTATCTACAGTGTAATCATCAACTAAACGACCTATTTTATCACTAATTACGTGTGTATCACCTATATCCCGTGTTGCAATAACGGGTAAACCACATAATAAGTATTCACCAATCTTTATAGGGGCAACGGCTTGCATTGAAAAACTTTTTTTACGGAAAGCCAAACCTAGATCTGCCGCTGCAAGATATTTTGGCACATCGGAAGATACAACACTTTTACAAATTACCGCTGCTTTTAATTCTGGTAGCTTCTCTATTTTTTCCTCTGCAAAAGCCAAATCACCTGATAAAATCAAAAATCTCGCAATAGGAATCTTTTTTCTAACTTGAATGAAAAAATCTAGCATCTCGTCCAAACAATACTGCTCTCCGAGTGACCCCGCATAAACTAATAAAGGAATATCACCATCCACAGATAATTCATTTCTCACCTTCAAACGTTGGAGTACACCTAATAGACTAAACTTTTCAGCATCCCTACCATTAGATACAACATGAAACTTGTTATATTTAGTTGAGGCTCCGGCTCTTGCAAGCAATACAGGGATCGCTAGCTTTGAACGAGTGAGAATAACATCTGCTCTCCTTACAGACTCAGCTTCGACATCTCTTAAAAATCGATAAGAAAAACTACTCGACGACAAACCAGAAAAGTCAACCCGCTCATCCAAAGGCAACCCATCTGCATCAAAAACAAACTTTACACCTGCAGTCTTTCGCAATGCTAAAATTGATGAAAATGCAGGTAAGGTACTTCGAGCTAGAACGACATCAATATTTAGATTTTTTATTAAGTCTCGAACCTTGTACTTTCCAATTAAAGCCGTTACTAATGGCCCTACTGGCCCAAATCGCCTAAATACATTAACTACATGATATTTAACACCAGCCGCTGTAAATTTCTTTTCCATTAACTGTGTTTTTACTTGATTATCCCAAGTAAACTGGAGCACATGGACTGTAATACCATATTCCTGTAAGCCTTCAAATATTGGAGCGAACAGACTATCTAAATAATTAACTTGCGGGCCATCCCAAGTCACAAAAAGAATATTCAAATTTTAAACTCCAAAGACATGTAGAATTCATCAAGTCTCTCAGAATATAATCGAGGATTATGTTTTTCAGTGACTTTATTCGCTGCAGTTTCACCCATCCGTAAAAGGCTATTTTTATTATTTAATGCTTTCTTAAGACCTAAAAAGATATCTTCATCCTGACTTGAGTCTACAACCCATCCATTCACATCATTTTCTATTAAGGTTTTCGCGCTACCCACAGGGGTAACTACTGCAGGTAAACCACAACTTATAGCTTCAACTAATGCCAAACTAAACCCTTCAGTATGTGATGGCTGAACAACGACATCACAAGTTCTAACGATTGAAAGAGGGTCACTATTAAAACCTAAACAATTCACATACCGAGAAATATTATGTTCACTTGCATATGTATTAACAGCTTCACGTTGACGTCCATCACCAACATATATCAACTCAACATTATCATTTATCAACAGTAATGAATGAAATGATCTAAGCAGACCAAGCGGATTTTTTACTTCTTCTAACCTACCAATAAAAACAAAGCGTAGCTTATTAATAGCTTTCTTTTCTTTCTTACTCTCTGACAAAAGCACAGGATTATAAACTAAATGGATTTTATCCTTTTTAACAATACCCTCGCTGGATAAAAAATCTTTTACTACAGGTGACATCGCTATCATCGCTTGTGAAAGCATTAATACTTTAGAAAAAACAAAGCGAGAGAGTCGACTATATTCTGGAATACCAATTTCCTCAGATATTCTGATATTTATACCAAGCCCAATAGCTGCCAAATGCCCGTAAAAGTTTGCTTCTCCTCCATGAGTATGAAGTACTTGTGGCTTTTTCTCTTTAAGAAAATTACGTAACTTGAGATAAGTTTGAATTCTAAATATTTTTGTTTCACTTTTTAGAAGTGTTACATCAGCTCCATTTGAAACCATTTTTTTATAAGTCGCGCCTCCGCCTCCAAGTGCACAGAAAATATAATGATTACTTTCAGAAGGAAAAAGAGAAAGAATCTCCATTCTTCGCTCAAGACCACCAAAATCTAAAGAGGTAACAAGATGTACAACTTTCATAATTTCGCAGCCTTTAATATCACTTCTAGCGAAGCTAAATTAATAATATCTTTAGTGAAATTTTGCTGCCCTTTTCTATGCTCTGATAATAAAAAGAACATTCGCTCATTATCAACAAGTTTTCGTTCTGCTAAATCAGCAATCAATGTATCTACACATTCTCTAACATCACTACGCACATTAATAGCATGTTGCATATCTATATAAGCAGAATTGGGATGAGTAAAAAAACTTGGTATGAGCCGCCAACCTAATGCAGAATAATAAAACTTTATTTTATGAAAAGGCTCTAAAATTGAAGATTTAGAGTACTTATAACCATAGTCTGCGGTAGGAAATTTAAAGACATCTGAAAATATCGTAGAAAAAGCTTCGTTAAAAAACTTTTTATTTTCTCGCTCTTTTACTGGCAGTGTAAAAAAGAACTTAAGGAGTCGCATATCAACCAATGGAGCTACAACTGATATATCATTTCTAAAAATATGGTGTCCTGTATAGCGCTCTACATGATTTGCCCAAAAGCAGGCTTCATTAGCAGAAACATAATTACTCATTTTTTCACCATTAGAGATATAAGGGTAAAGAGTGTTATCTTCAATTGCGCCGTCTAATAAATGTATACCTCGCTTTTCGTACTTGATTAATTGTTGCTTAGGGTTTTCTCCCGATATTTTACTTCCAAATGCACCGCCAACAAGATCCCCCGCGAAACCACTCCAATACGTTGCATCGGTCCCATAGTGATCAACTACACGATTTAATACTAACGGATGGAAAACTTCCGTATTCCCATCACTCTCAATAGCCGCACGCACCAAACCATCCACCGTATATTTTGTGTCTTCTGCTTTAAAATTTGTGTGTCGCGTACCGAATTTCTGAGAAATTTTATTCGGGATATCATAATCATAAGCACCAGGAACTCCAAATGTATAAGTTTGAATATTTTTGGCATCTGTTAACTCACAAAGTGCTGCTAGGATGATTCTAGAATCCATACCTCCGCTTAATGGCACTATCTGGTCTTTATTATGCTCAAACCAATCACCTACCGACTGCATTAATATATCTTTAAGTGTACTATTTCTATGCTCATATTTAGGTAAATTTTCAAAAACATTATTTAAATTTATGTTATCTGTAACTGCACTAGTAAGCTCAACATCTTTGAATAAGGTAAGATTTCCAGGTACATAGCCTATTTTAAGAAAACTATTAACGGCACTATCATTAATCTCCAGGTTATCTATGGAGAATAGTGAGTCATGTTTAACTCCATTAAAACTAAAGTTCCTACTTTTATTGAAAATACAACGATCAATCATAACAATTTATCTCCCTTATCTTTCTAGCAGGATTTCCAGCTAACAGCACGTTCTCAGGAAAGCTTTTTGTCACTACCGATCCTGCTGCAACAACACAACCATCACCAATTGTTACTCCTGGCGTCACAATCACATTTGCCCCTATCCACACACCATCCCCCACCTTTATTGGCTGAGATTTACCTGTCGTAAAGATTCTGTTCATAGGCTGTTTAAGACTAACCTCATGACCATTCGAATCGAAAATATTACAATTACCTGCAATTAATACATTGTCCCCGATAGTTATTAATTGTTTTGCCGAAAGACACGAACCATGGATCCTAGAATTTTTCCCTATTATTATTTTTGCATCAGGAGTATTTGCAACTAACTTACACTTTGAATACATTGCTACATGATAATAATCATTACTTGAATTGATTAATGTCCCATCACCGATGAATAAGGAATTTTTATCATACAGTTCAATTTTGGCAAACCCATGAAATTTAATATCTCCCTTTATGCCCCACACAAATTTAATCAAGGTTGTTGAAAAAACGCACTTTAATTTAAAGAGATAAAATCTTAAAGCATTAAATATTTTTATCATTACTTCACTCCTAGGTATGATAACAACGACGTGTCCAACCCGACTGTTTTTTTACAAAAAGTCCACATTAAAAAGCTCCAATATATTACAGCTACTGTACTAGCAATTGCAGCTCCCTCACCCTGCAAATAATAAATACAAGGTAGTGATAAAGTAATAAGTAAAATTAACGAATACACTCCACTTTTCAAAACATATTTTTCATGACCTGTCATATTTAGCGTTATAGAGCAGGCACCAAAAACACTTGATAAGACCATACCCAGGCCAAGTATAAAAAACATATCATTGGCCATTTCATATTCAATACCAAATACAAATCCAAAAATTTCTTCCCCATAGAAGATAAATGGAATAAAACCACTTAAAGTTGAAATAACTAAAAATACAGATACCTTTTCAAGTAACTCAGAGAGTTCATCTTTCTTATTTTCAGCATATAGTCGAGCTATGACAGGGGCTAACGATAGATTAACTATAGTGATGGGCATTGATAAAATCAGCATGGTAGAAGCAGCAATTTTAAACACGCCCACATCGCTAAGAGAAGCCATAATACTCAAAGTAAGTATCTGTAAATTACTCCTAATAACTACCATTCCTTCAGTCAATGCCATCGGTATTAAACTGCTCCAATAAATTCTAGCCTTATCGAAGCTGATTCGATTACTATTTTTAAAAATCTGACCTACAAATACCTTTCTAAGGTATATATGTGAAAACATCAACGGTAACAATATAGAAATAGAGGATAGTAAAAGAGCTTCATTTATACCAACACTTTCGTATAAATTAAAAAACATGAACAGTAATAATGAAAAAATTATATATCTTATTAAAGTATCAAATATTTGGCTTACAGCAACGAGATGCATACCTCTTAGTGCTGCACAATATATATTTAATAAGGCAGTTAGTGGTATTAATAATGATGCCCATAACAATGGCACTGTAATTTTCGAATCACTATTCAACATGCCATAAGCAGCAAGCAACATTATTGTTATAATACTTGCGAATATAACTTGAAAAAAAGCCCACCGAAATATGGCTATTGCTTCATTTTTATCTGCAGTAAGGTCTCTAGCGACCTCCCTTGTTAATAACCGAGGTAAACCCATCTCGGTTGGAATCATTAAAATAGATATAATTGACATAACTGTTGAGTATACACCGTAATTTTCAACACCTAGATAACGTGCCAATTGGACCCCAATCAAAAACCCTAACAGCAGACCTATAAATCTAATTGAGGCAGTGCCCCATATTAACGAGTACAACCGTGTCTTAACTACTGACTCCTGACTAAACATAAGTCCCTATTAGATTAGATAAACTATCTCTCCATGAGTTTAAAGTAATATAGAATTCTAATTGTATTTTTTCTTTATCAATTTCTACATTCATTGGACGATTGGCAACAGAAGGATAATCTGCACTTTTAATCGCATTAATTTTACACTTTATATCCGCCGTCTCAATAATAGCATTGGCAAAGTCATACCAAGAACAAATTCCTTCATTACTATAGTGGTAGATTCCTGCCTGCTTGTTATTTAACTGGGGAATAATTTGAAGAATAGCTCTTGCTAAATCTCTGGCGTAAGTAGGAGATCCTATTTGATCAACCACCACATTTAATTCATCGCGCTCTTGGCCTAGCCTTAGTATGGTTTTAACGAAGTTATTGCCAAAAGAAGAATAAACCCAAGAGGTTCGAATAATAATACTATTTTCTGGGTTTATGGATTGCATAGCCTGCTCGCCAGCGAGTTTGCTTTTTCCATAGATGTTTTGAGGGTTAGGTATATCAGTTTCTATATAGGGTTTGTAGTTTTTTCCGTCAAACACATAGTCTGTGGATATATGGATTAATTTGATACTTTTTTTCTTGGCAATAGAGGCTAAGTTTTCTACTGCGTGGTGATTTATTGAGTACGCAGCATCTTGCTCTACTTCGGCCTTATCTACGGCGGTGTAAGCTGCACAATTTATAATGGCATGAACATTGTGGCTCACACACAGTTGCTCTATAGCAGATTGGCTAGTGATATCTAAGATCTTTCTATCAGCAAAAATAAAATTGAAATGCTCACATAAACTAGGCTCATTTTCACTGAGATAGCGAAGCTCTGAGCCTAACTGCCCTTTAGCACCTGTTACTAAAATATTAGTTGGCATATTGGTTATCCCCATAATTAAATAGATCTGCATCTACTAACAAAGGCTGCTTTGTATCTTTTTCAGAAAGCATTAATTCGCTAATATCAATTTCCCAATTGATATTTATGGCAGGATCATTAAAAGCTATACCCCTATCATTTTCAGGTGAATAGAAGTTATCAACTTTATAAGCAAAAATAGTATCATCTTCAAGCACCAGAAAACCATGAGCAAACCCTCTTGGTACAAACAACTGTCGTTTGTTTTTTTCTGAAAGCTCTACTGCCACATACTGGCCAAATGTTGGACTACCATCACGAACATCAACTGCCACATCTAAAACTTTACCTTGAATAACTCTGACCAGCTTACTTTGCGCTACTGGTGCTAACTGATAATGCAACCCTCTAAGTACACCACGAGAGGACTTAGATTCATTATCTTGAACAAAATTAATTTTATGACCGACAAAAGCTTCTAATTTATCTTGTCGATACGTTTCTATAAAATAGCCACGCCCATCACCATGAACTTCAGGTTCAATAATGATAACGTCAGCGATAGTGGTTCTAGTAAATTTCATATTAGAAAATCACTGACTTTTCATTTGCACGGCGAATTAGATATTGACCATATTGATTTTTCTTTAAAGGTTCAGCCAATGCTAATAATTTCTCTTTATTTATATAGCCTTTTTCATAAGCAATTTCCTCTAAACAAGCTACTTTCAAGCCCTGGCGACGTTCAATTGTTGCTATAAATGATGATGCTTCCAACAAGCTTTCATGTGTTCCCGTATCTAGCCACGCAAAACCGCGACCCAATCGTTCTAGCATTAAACGCTTTTCTCTTAGATACATTTGATTGATCGTCGTTATCTCAAGTTCACCTCGATGAGAAGGCTTCACTTCAACAGCTTTAGCAAGTACATCGTTAGGGTAAAAATATAGCCCTGTAACGGCATAATTTGACTTCGGTTTTTCTGGTTTTTCCTCCAACGATATTACATTTCCTTCAGAGTCAAAGCTTGCGACTCCGTAACGCTCAGGATCATTTACATGATAACCAAAGACTGTAGCCTGTCCTTGTTTAGCATTTTCAACAGCTGATACCAATGTTTTTACTAAATCATGGCCATAATAAATATTATCGCCTAATATTAAACAAACATCTTCGCCACCAACAAAGTCAGCACCTAAAATAAAAGCCTGGGCAAGTCCATCAGGAGAAGGCTGTTCAATGTATTCTAACTTCATACCTAAATCAGAACCATCACCCAACAAACGCTCAAAGTTTGGCAAATCATCAGGAGTAGATATTATTAATACATCCGTTATACCCGCTAGCATCAGAACAGATAACGGATAATAAACCATAGGCTTATCATATATTGGCACTAGTTGCTTACTAACTCCTTTTGTAATTGGGTACAAGCGCGTGCCTGAACCACCGGCTAAAATAATACCTTTCATGTTATGCATTCACTCCTAAACGTTCGCGCTGGTAGCTGCCATCTTGTACGTGGGCTACCCATTCTTTATTGGTTAAGTACCATTCAACGGTTTTACGGATTCCCGTTTCAAAGCTTTCTTCTGGCTTCCAGCCTAACTCTCTTTCGATTTTACTGGCATCAATAGCATAACGAACATCGTGACCTGGGCGATCGGTTACGTAAGTAATTAGGCCTTTAAAACCTTGCTCACAGCCCGCTGTTTTTGAGTTGTTATTATTTGGTACTAATTCTTCTAATAAGTCACAAATAGTATGAACAACTTCTAGATTTTGTTTCTCGTTGTGCCCTCCAATATTGTAGGTCTCGCCGATTACACCCTCGGTTACTACCTTGTAAAGTGCACGTGCGTGATCTTCTACATATAACCAATCGCGAATTTGGTCACCTTTGCCGTATACCGGCAGGTTTTTGCCTTCTAAGGCGTTTAGAATCACTAACGGGATTAGTTTTTCTGGGAAGTGATATGGGCCGTAGTTGTTTGAGCAGTTGGTGATGATTGTTGGAAAACCATAGGTTCGCAACCAAGCGCGAACAAGGTGGTCTGAGCTGGCTTTACTTGCAGAGTAAGGAGAGCTTGGGGCATAGGCTGTTTGTTCTGTGAATAATGGGAGGTTTTGTTGACCCTCTTGTCGGGCTGAACCCCGACCTACATTATCATTATCAAAATCATTTGGGTGGGGTAAGTCGCCGTAGACTTCGTCGGTTGAGATGTGATGAAAACGGAATGCTTGTTTTCGTTCGGTATCTAATTCATTCCAGTAAGCACGTGCAGCTTCTAATAAGTTGTATGTACCAATAATATTGGTTTGCATAAACTCAGCAGGGCCATCGATAGATCGGTCTACATGACTTTCAGCCGCTAGGTGCATGACTGCATCTGGCTGGTGCTGTGCAAATACTCTTTTTAGTTCTTCGCCATTACATATATCAACTTGCTCAAAAGCGTAACGAGGTGAATTAGAAACGTCTTTTAAACTTTCTAAGTTACCTGCATAGGTTAACTTGTCTAAGTTAATCACTGAATCTTGAGTATTTTCGATAATATGGCGAATAACTGCAGAACCAATAAAACCTGCGCCACCTGTTACTAATATTTTCATGTTTTACCCTAAAAACTTTTTATACCAAGGCATCGCTTTCTCGATACCTTCTAGAATTTTAAACTCTGGGCAATAACCTAATTTTGTTTCGGCCTTACCAATATCAGCTTGTGAATGACGAACATCTCCAGCACGGAATTCTCGATAGACTGGTTCTGCATTCACTGCTACTTCATTACTGGCTAAAGCTGTTTTGATAGAAGCATATAAGTCATTAAGTGTTGTACGGTCGCCAACAGCTACATTGTAAACCTGATCCTTTGCTTCATCCGATGCTGTTGCAGCTAGTAAATTCATTTGCACGGTATTTTCGATGTAACAGAAATCGCGGCTTGTTTCACCATCACCATTAATAAAAACATCTTCACCTTGAATCATTGAAGCCGTCCACTTAGGGATTACAGCTGCATAAGCACCATTTGGGTCTTGGCGCTTGCCAAACACGTTAAAGTAGCGAAGGCCGATGGTTTTAAAACCATATGTTTTAGCGTAAACACCCGCATAAAGCTCGTTAACGTATTTAGTTACCGCGTAAGGGGATAACGGATTACCAATATTTTCTTCTACTTTTGGCAATGCTGGGTGGTCACCATAAGTTGAACTGCTTGCTGCATAAGTGAAGCTTGAAACATTGGCTTCTTTTGCGGCTTGCAGCATGTTTAAAAAGCCAGTGATATTTGCAGCATTGGTTGTTATTGGGTCTGCTATTGAACGTGGAACAGAACCTAATGCTGCTTGGTGGAGTATGTAGTCGACTGTTTTAACTGCATTTTGGCAATCATCATATTCTCGAATATCACCGTGGTTAAACGTGAAGTTTTTCCACTGATCTTCACTGACTAAGCTTTTTACTTCATCAAGATTGCGTTGGTGGCCAGTAGCAAAGTTATCTAGGCCTACCACCTTTTGATTCAGTTTAAGAAGCGTTTCTAATAAATTTGAACCAATGAAACCGGCAACACCTGTAATTAGCCATGTTTTTGGTTGTTGCAGTAGTTGTTCTTGAAGTTGCTGGTATTTGGTTTTGGTATTCATAGTTTCACTTTAATTGCTCGTTGTGTCGCCCTAAAGGACGACCTACATTCTATTTGCACACAGTTTATTGTCGGCCTAAAGGCCGACCTACAAATTAAAGGCGTATGTCTGATTCTTCTGCGTTTAGTAGGTATTTCAAATCATATAAAACATGATTCTGTTTACCTAAAGTTCGAATTTTTTCAGCGCCCATTTCTTTAAATTCATTATGGCTTACTGCCAGCACCATTGCGTCATAAGCGCCAGCTTCTGGTTGTGTTACCGGGGTTATGCCGTATTCATGCTCAGCTTCTTTAGCATCAACCCAAGGGTCGTATACATCTACTTGAATGCCGTATTCTTTAAGTTCTTTTACAATATCAACAACACGTGTATTACGTAGATCTGGACAGTTTTCTTTAAAGGTTAATCCCATTATTAAAATGCGAGCACCTTGTACGTGAATGCGCTTGTTAATCATTGCTTTAATAAGCTGCCCAACAACGTATTCGCCCATTCCATCATTTAAGCGGCGACCAGAAAGGATGATTTCTGGCTGGTACCCAATGCTTTGAGCTTTATGGGTTAAGTAATACGGATCTACACCAATACAGTGACCGCCAACCAAGCCTGGACGGAATGGTAAGAAGTTCCACTTAGTACCTGCTGCTTCCAATACTGATTCTGTATCGATGCCTAGCTTGTTAAAAATAATTGCTAGTTCATTGATCAATGCGATATTCACATCACGCTGTGTGTTTTCAATAACTTTTGCAGCTTCTGCAACTTTAATACTACTGGCCTTATGCGTGCCTACCGTAATAATTTCGTTATACAGTGCATCAACCGCATCGGCGACTTCTGGAGTAGATCCCGCTGTAACTTTTTTAATATTCGTTACACGGTGCTCTTTATCGCCTGGGTTAATACGCTCTGGTGAATAACCTGCAAAAAAGTCTTTGTTGAACGTTAAACCTGAAACACGTTCTAAGACCGGTACACACTCTTCTTCTGTAGCGCCTGGGTATACCGTTGATTCATAAATAACGATATCGCCTTGCTTTAATGCTTTACCAATGGTTTCAGAGGCTTTTACTAATGGTGTTAGGTCTGGCTGTTTATGTTCATTAATTGGCGTTGGTACTGTAACGATATAAACAGAACATTCTTTTAAATCTTCTAAAGAACAGCTATAACTTAAATGTTTCGCTTCTTTAAGCTCTTCTGGTGAACATTCTAAAGTAGAGTCAATATTAGAATTCAATTCAGAAATTCTTGATTGGTTAATGTCAAAACCTAATACTGAACGCTTTTTGCCAAATTCAACCGCTAGTGGTAAGCCAACATAACCAAGGCCAATGATCGCAATTTTTGAATTTTCCAATCTAATCATAAATTATTAATCTCTCTATTATTTTATTTATCCTGACAAGTCACCTAAGGATAAAATTCACTTTAATACAAATGCTGAACTCTTTATGTTAATCGTCGAGTTCTATTAAGCATCATCCAATTTCTATTCATATCAAGTACAACTATTGCGTCTTTAGACTAGTCAATCACTAATAACCTGTAGGCGCTTCAGACATGCCACCGCCCAAGGGTTCTCGCGAACTTACCCCGTTGTCGCATCTTTTCAATACACTTCGCACTTTCTTTAATACTTTAAGCAGAGTGCAACTGTTCTAA
>TARA_B110000211_G_scaffold99557_2_pt1 | contig 18630 bp, 17 predicted proteins | sample TARA_B110000211 | Tara Oceans TARA_B110000211 (sample SAMEA4397516) | marine metagenome | biome: Polar Biome; feature: [DCM] deep chlorophyll maximum layer (ENVO:01000326); material: water (ENVO:00002006), including particulate matter (ENVO:01000060) such as... | depth 30 m
TGAAGAAATTAACAACCCAATGTAACATTGGCGCAAACTGTATGCTTGCCTGTGGTATTTTTTTGCTACGCTTCTCCATTGCCTCTAGATATTCCATTGTTTTAACTGTATAAATTATTTTAATAACTTTATACATACCACTCTCTAGGTTACATTAAATTTGCTGCGAAGCAGTTAACCCTGATTTATATAACTTGATTTGTTAATATTAATTATTGAAGATAAAGTTAAAAATAAAAATATAGTAGGAATAAATTGAATTCAAACACACAAACCATTCTCTGGCACGATTATGAGCTTTTTAACATAAGAATCTGATTTTAAACAACTAAAACAACATAAGTACAACCATGATGCACTCTGTGATGCACGCATCCTAATCCGTTTTACTTTCAATTACTTACGGACAATACATAGAAAAATCAACATCTTGTATCATAATCCACTAGAATTATGAAACATAGAGCCTTTCATCGCCTGTATAACACAATTAAGCGAACAAGGCCTTTAATCCAGATGTAATTGAAGTAGCTCTATCTCATGTAAAAAATGAAGTTAGAAAAGCTTAGAACCGCGCTAAATACCTTGAGCGCAGACGCGAGTTAATGAGCTGGTGGAGTAAACACCCCTAAAAATACGAATGAGTCCCATTACCATCAAGAGAAAGGTATCAGCCAGCATCTCCCTTCCGTATCAACTTTAGCCAAGAGCTATATTTTTATATGGCTCTAAGCACCTTAATTTTTAAAATTCCTTTCCAGTAGCTCTTCGCAAACACCATCGATACCAGGAAACATGGAGCCAGCTGTAATCCCCATATATCTTAAGTCTTGCATTACTGCCTCTCTCTCATTAGCTGGTATATCTATAGCTTCAATAAAGCTCACATTCAAACCTTTCCCACTCTTTAACAAATAATCTTCTATATCATCAATGTTCGTTACTGTTGTTAAAGCTTGCTGAGGAATAAGGCGAGTATTATTTATTGCGATAAACTCCATTACCGAAAGGTGAGGTACAGGAGGATTGATAATAACTGCCTGGGTGCAACTTGACTGCCATAATTTATTATTAAAAATATAAATTCTTATTTTTTCATTTCCTGAATATTGAATAGGCCAATCCCGAAAGGCGAAAAAAGCAGAAACATAAGGAGAATATGACCAATCTAATAACGGAGTAGGATAACCATGATGCTGTAATAAATTAAAAAACGCACCGTTTTGGTCTGGTATGTTCAAATCAAAATAATGAGATGTTAGAGCACTTAGCTTTTGATGTAATGAACGAACATCGCTCTGAATGAACCTATCTATACAATATCGCCCTCTTCGATGAAATGATGTTTGTAATTTCCAAGGAAGTTTTTGTCCTCGAAAAAGATAAGTATCTTTATCTAATGATGACACGTGCACTTTGAATTGAGACCAAGACATATCCTTTCCAATAATTTTTGAATCAATAGTATGTTCTGGTTTGCTTAATTGGCTTTTAATTATTAAATTATGTTCAGTGGTAGCTTCTATATGCAATATACCATCGACAAGATTAAATTTGGCAGTCGCATTATTTGAGTGAAAAATATCGTCTGCGTATAGGTGCTTGATTGAATCCCACTCACACTCAACTAAAGTGTAAGGATTTATCGAGTTAACTTTTATCTTTAAATTTTGATTATTGGATTTACTTTGTGTGACGAAATAACCAATAGAGATAGGTATTTTATTTTCGTTCGGGGTTATACAGATCACACCACGAAAGACATTTTCATGTTCGTCGATATTGACCATTAAACTCCCTTCAACAGAAATTTCATCATCAAGTACACCCTTATATTCTCCTAACCATTGTCCTTTCATATTAATTATTTCCGTTGATTATTTGTCCGAATAAGTACTATTTTTTACTGCTCTAAACTCCTTCGTTATCACTGCACCTTGAGGAATTTGCATTGTTCTTGGTCCGTTATCATTAAAGAAAGCAATATGTGTTAAAGAACCAACGACTAAGATACCTTTTGCTATTTCTTTGCCTTCTTTATCTAATAGAATACTACAATTATTCCAGTTACTCTGTTCTTTAAAATAACAACCGTTTTGTAAGTAATCATCTCGCTCCTTTATAGAAAACTCTTCACCTTTTCCATGCGGAACCATAAATAAACCCAGCAACAGCAATGCCAAAAAAAATAAAGCATAAAGTGACATAAATGCATATCCAGTCATTTGGCTATAAAGTTTAATTGATGCTGTTAAATTATCTTTAAAGCGAATAGGTCTAAGTATCTTTTTTTCAGAATTCTCTTCTCCACCTACACTAGAGTTATTCTTTGCTTTTTTATTGTCACTTGTTAATTGAAAGGCCGTTGTAAATACAAATGCCAATAAAACCCAAATAACCCATATATATTGCTCAGCAATAAATTGAAAAATACCAAGAGATAAACTGCTTGTTGCAACGGTAGCGAAAGTATATGCATATAAGTATGCATCAGCTGTTGTTAAAGGAAATAGGTCAGAAGACACACCGTACGGCGCAAGCTTTCCTGAGTAATAAGTTGTTCCCCAGAAATAGCACAATGGTAATGAAAGTGATGATAATATTGCTAACCACTTAAGTTTTATTAATTTTTTTAACATCCATTTTCCAAATAATAGTTAATAATTCACCCAACCCCAAAGGTAATATTTTTACATGCAACCATTTCTGTTAAACTGTTCTACTTTATTAATACTGGCTAAACATTGAATTTAGGCGGCTACAATTATTACCATTAAAACAGAAGAAGGATGCACTGTGGATTTAGACAAGCTATCTAAAATCAATAGCAATATGTCAGCAACAAACTCATTAAGCAATGAAATTAAACATCTTACCAATCCAAACCTATCAGGTTATAAAGACCTATTTGGACTTAATCCTGCTTTAGATTCCATTAGTAAGATTAATGAGTTGACAAGTATTGCGAGTCTTCATTCAATGATTGAGCAATCAGCATTAACAAGTATCACTAATGTTGATGCTCGCCTAGCTAATTTATTGGGTAAAACAGCTACAGATTTGATAACTCAAAATAGTTACATTAGTGAGATAACTGATGCTTACCGATCAAATGGATTAGACCAAGCAAGTGTAATGTCCGATGTTCTTCTCAAAGTAAACGGTTTAAGTGATGTGTATTTGTCCGATTATCAAACCAGCTTATTAAAGAATACTTTTGACTTACCTATTTACAATGAGGTTGACTTGTTAAATGAAAAGTTAGCTGATTTAACACGAACAACAGGAGTTGAACAGCTTAGTTCTGCTAGCAAATTAATTGACAGTTATTTGTACGAAGAAGCCAATCAACTGACTAAAGGTATTAGAGATATTTACGGTGTCGATGTTGATAACTTGTTGAAGCAAGAGCAAGTTAAGCTCAATGAGCTTTATAGTGATGTGACATTAAAGTCAGCCTTTGATGATGCTCGTAAATTCACAGAATTATCAGAGAACCCAATCAAGCATTTATTTGATTCAATGCCTAACTCAACATTGAACAATATTCTTGGAAACTCCGTTTTAAGTATTGCAGGTATTAAAAGCAAACAATTCAAAAGTATACTAGATAGTTCACTTTATGGCGGTGTAGCTGAGCTTGAGGAGCTAGTAAGACAATCGACCCTTAACGCATTTGAAGTTTTTGAATCATATTATGTTGAGTCAAATACTGCTTTTAATGTAAATGATGAAACGTTACGTGAGATTAAAGAGTCACTTTCCCAATCAAGTAAAACTGCCAACTTACAATTCTATATATCGATCATTATTACTTTATTAGTCCTTTTGTACTCTGTTCAAGCTAGTATAGATGCGGAAAACAGAGATATACAACGAGTTAAAGAGCTTAAAAGCAGCATTGATGCCATAGAAACAACCATGGCTACTCAGTGTTTTGTCTTAAATCAACAATTGACGAGCATGGATGAGCGGTTGCGAAAAATTGAATCATCAGAGCAATCGGATACTATTGAGTATGTAGTCATTCGGACAGTCAATTTGAGAACAAAAAGTAATACCAATAAAGACTCTCAGATTATCACGCTATTACTGCCTAATCAGAAAGTGGAGCTTTTGAAGCGTAAAGGAAAGTGGATTTATGTTGGTTACTTTGATTATATCGAAGATATACCAAAAACAGGCTGGGTAGCGAAGAAATACCTAAAAATGATTAAGTAAACTTATAGAGAATGACTCTCAATTACCCTTGATGTGATAAGGAAGTAAAATGGCAAAGCTAACAAAAGAACAAAAAAGAAAGAGAAAACTGACCACCGCAAGCAAACTTAAAACAACCAAACATCAGCAATTAAATTTAGCACGGAAAAACAAGCCTGAATTACCTCCATTCATAACTTGTAATGAATGTGGAGGATTAGCACCGCATGAAACTTTTGAAGTACTAAATACACAAGGGATGACAGGGGTTGATTTAGCTTTATCTGGCATTTGCAGTGACTGTAATGCTCCAACAATTGCGGCTTCTGGAGAGCAAAAGGCTGTGTCACATTTAATGTCTGTATTAAAAGAAGAGATGGGCGGCGGTGCCATGGGAGCGGATGCGTTCAAGAAATAACCTAATAATAGACTTTATTTGGTTCTAATTAATTAACACATGGATGCAGTCATGCTAAAGAGATACTTCAATCTATTTTTACTTGCCTCAGTTGCACTAATTTTAATAATTGCATTAGCACAAATCAATTTGATTATTACTGCTGCAAGTGATTATGTTTCTGCAATTCTGTTATTGCCGTTAATTGTCCAAAGTACTACCTTTTTTCTACTAGGCGTTTTTGGGGTTAATTTTTTAATTCGCCTTAATGTGCTCAACCCACAAAGGTTGCTCGTTTGTAATTATAAATATCCTCCTATTTATTTTTCTGTCTGGATAATTCTAATTGTTTTACTTATTTATTTTCCGTTGTCCATTGATTATTTTTTTCAACTACCGCTTGTGTGTTTTGCATTAGGTATTCTGCTTACTGATACCTATATAACCCTTTTAAGAACTTACACTCCAAAAGTTTCAGAAAAAGTTACAACAACTACTAGCGCGAAAACCGAAGCTAAGATTAAAACAAAGGCTAAAATAGAACATGACCTGTTAAATTGGCTGTCAAAAGAAGAAGCCGTTAGCGACTCTAGCTTGTTAATGTTTAACAGAGACCTTTACGTTAAAAGGATATTCACTAGACTTAAGTCAAATGACGTATCAAATCAGATAGCGCTGTGTGGCGAATATGGTTCAGGCAAAACAAGCATACTTAATGTTGTATGTAATAAATTAGAAGCCGAATCATGGTTAACATTGAGGATTGATAGTTGGGGTCGTGATTCAAATACATTAGGTAAGCAAATTTTGAATATGATGCTAACCAAGGCTAATGAAAAATTTGATATAAGTGCTTTACAGCCTTTACCGTCAAATTATCAAAATGCGTTCAAAGCTAAAGGGGGTTGGTTTAATGTTTTTGGTAAACTTACAAATAACTATGAAAGAGCATATCACGAACAAATTAATGAATTAGACCTTGTTCTTGATAAGCTAAATATCAAAATGCTAGTTGTCTTAGAAGACGTTGATAGGAATAATGACATGGCAAGTCATAGTTCTGAGTTGGGCGTATTACTTGATAAATTAAAAAGCACAAAATCAATTAGATTTATTGTTGCTGTAGGTTATACCGAAGGAATTGGTAATATTATCAGTCGAGTTTGCGATTATCGAGAAGATTTATCGAATGAAAGCTTCTTCGATGTTGTAAATGATTTGATAAAAATATGGATAAACAGAGCTAATGCAGAAAACATTAGCTTACCCGAAAAGTATAATGAAAGGTTCACTTTTACCTCCTCTGTTTATATATGGGGGGCTGGTGTAAACGACCAATTTCATAGAATAGTTAACAGCTTAATAAGGACTCCTCGCATTTGTAAACAGGTTTGCAGAAGAGTCGATGAAGTTTGGAAAAAAGATAAGTTAATAGGAGAAATTGATTTAATCGATTTGATTTTGATTCAAGCAATCAGGGTTGCAGCACCAGAATTATTTTCGTTAATAAAGATATATCAACAAGAATTGATGTTTGGTATTAGCAATGCATTATCAAATGATGAACGTCACCAAAAAGATATAGAAGAATTAAAAGGCATATTCCAAGAATGTTTTTCGAGAAATCATTCAAAGCAAGTTTTAAGCTCATGTATGTCGATATTATTTCCTGCTTGGCCTGCTCTTGATGATAGAGGATATGGTTTTAGTGGGAATTACGAGCAAAAAATATCAGGTCGCTCAAAAGGTGTTGATTATTTTAATAGGTGCGTAAGAGAAGAGTTAACAGCAAGTGAAATCCCTGACCAAGAAATAATTAATTTATTAAAAAATTACAAAGAATCTGTGGAGCATAAAAATCGTTCAAATAGCCAAGATTTTATCAAAAAGGCTGTTGACAGCAGTGGTTTCTTAGAGAGAGTTATAGCTTTTATTCCTGCTTACTGGGCTAAAAATGACAGAGAGCTTAACACAAGGGTTATAAATCGATTTTGTCTGGACATGATTCGTGATATTTCCGATAGGTACGAGAAAGGTGAAAGGTTTATAGATAAGTTTAATAATTCAACCTATACGTACGACTCTAATTTCCAAGGTGCTTTAGATTTTATAGAGTGGTTATTTCAAGTAAGCAACTCCAATAAGCAAATTGATATGATTAATCTAACAGCTCTTAAATTACTCATTAAAAACGACATGCATTTATTGGTCAATATACTAAGGAGGCAGGGATGCTTTAAAGTTTTTGCCATACAAGATAAATTAATAGCCTATCTTACAGATACGTTAAAAAACAATCATGCCAGTCACCTGTATGACTATACCTCTTATCCATCGACTTTAATTAAGGTGTGTTCTAAATTATCAAACAAAGGCACTTCTCATCAACTTTCAACAACTTACCAAGTGAGTGATTGGTTTTTTTTGATAGAAGCACTAGTTAATAATGCACTTAATAAAGGGGAGCAATCACCCAAACAAGTTATACTCATATCAATGTTTTTTATAAGACAAACAGACAACAGCAGACATCATCCATTTATAGATAATGATTCGCTAAAGCAACTTGATTCTGAGTTATTATTAAAACTAAAAAAAGCCACTTTCAGCTCTGATAGAAATGAACTATATAAAAGTTATAAAACACTTTTACCTGTAGAGGTTGATATCTGGTGTGATGCAATGAGTGAAGTAGCCTGCACTTCTTTGGATGAATAGAATTAAAATTTTTAAATTAAACTGTAGATCTTAATATAACTATCACAGTAATAAATATCAAAAATAACGTTGGAGACGAACAGTGAGTAAGAAAGATTTTGAAGATATGCTTAATAGGCACGGCGAAGTAAAGAAGCAAGATGAAATTGATTGGAATGCCCAAAAAGATCAATGGATTAGTTTCATTAAACAGTTCTACTCTTCGGTTGAGGGATGGTTAGCCCCTTATGTTGAGCAGCAGAAATTGGCATTTGATTACAAAAAAATAACTTTAAGTGAAGATCATATCGGAACTTATAATGTCGATACAATGAATATTAATTTCGCAGGGCAGCAAATTAAAATTGAGCCTGTAGGAACTCTGCTGATTGGAACAAAAGGACGAATAGATATGGAGGGTGCGAGAGGAAGAGTTCAGTTTATTCTCGCAGACAAAGACAGCAAAGGAATAAAGGTAAGCGTATCTATATCGTTAGATGGTAAACCTAAAGAAGAACAACAAAAACCTAAAGAGCCAAACTGGACATGGAAGATTGTTTTAAGAAATTCACGAAAAATTTCTTATGAGGACTTCACCGAAGAGAATTTCTTTAATGGCTTGATGGAAATCATCAATGGCTAGTATAAAAAAGGTTGCCTTTTCTAATCAGCACAGCTCATTGGAAGATGTAGAGGAGTATTATGTTGATAGTGAGGATTCATTAAATCACTACTTTATTACTTCAGGTTCAGTAGGTGGTATTTCAGCTAGATTCATCGGGTATACAAAAAAAGAAATTGGCGAAGAATTAAAAACAAGAAAAGACACTTTGGATAGAGCGTGTTCTCTTGAATTATTAGCTGCTATTGAAGCGAAATTTCGCGTAGATTATTTACTTCGATGCCAAAATAAAAAGAAGGATTATTTGTCAAAGAGATTTCGTGCGATTCATCGAAAAAAAGCTAACAGAGCATCTCTCGAAGATGACATCATCTCCACGTGGAAGAAAGAACTACCAGAGCACAAAACTAGGCTAGACCATTTAGGTAAGGCTTTGGATTACCGTAATTGGTTAGCTCATGGTCGATATTGGCAACCAAAAAAACACCCTCATATTTCACAGTTTGATTATCTAACTATTTTTAACCTAGCCACAGACATACTAACGAATATTGATTTTCATGAAGGTTAGCTGCTAAATGAGATAATTTAAATCGCAACTGCTTATAAATTGAAAAGGTGGAGATATTATCTCCTTAAAGGTGTTATACAGGAAAATTTGGTGTCAGTCTGGTGTTCTGCAGTGGTGATAGAGAAGGCGTACAGAAGATCATAGGCACCTATTCCAGACACCATAAGCACAAGTATAAAATATTTTATTACTTAACCTGTGCAGGCTTTTTTACTATGTTTGATGGAGTATACTTTGATAGCTAAAAATGATTTCTTTATCGCTAAAGAAAAAAGAGTTTTTGAACGGTTAATAACACAGTTATTTGGTAAAAAGACTATTTACCAACCAAAAACTATTGAAGAAATAAAAGACATTGGTTTAAGCCTTCCAATGATAAAGATAAATGGCTCTTCAGCATGGATATCAAAAATAGGAAAACAAGTTTTAATTTCAATAACCGATTTGTTTGCAAACCATCAAAGGTACTCAGAGTACCTTTATTTTGAGGATATATCTGCGACTATTAAAGATAAATATCAAACGCACATAGATAAAAACACAGTGCCTAGCAGTGATAATTTTTTCAATGAGGTTATGACTGAGTTAGACAGTTTAATTGATGAGCGAACATTTGTTGGTGAAGTAGAAGGTCTTACTTTTGAAGATTTTGATTATCTTGAGTTTGAACAAGCAACACTAAAAAAATTTGATGAATCTGATTTAAAATTCAAGCAGGCTAATGATGAAATTGGAAATTTATTAAGAAAGCAAATAATTGATGACTTACAAGATAAGATTGTATTTTTAGCTACAGAAACAGGCAGTTTGGACGTAGCTTCCGATAAATTCAAACATAGAGCAAAAATAAATTTATCTATACTTAAAGTTTTAATTTGCGCCCATATCAAAGGGGGATTTACTCATACCCACATCAACTTAAAAAGCTCGAAGTCTTTTAAATATCAAAACAGTTCTTTAGTGGGATGGTGTAGTGAAGGTAGCTTACATACATCTAGGTCGGCAAGCCCTAGGCACGAATTTCCTTTAACAATAGAGCGATTGGAACAATTTAATTTCGAACAGCTATTTCAAAAATTATCTTGTATAGCGAGTAAAAACAAAAAAAATGAATTAGAACAAGCGATTGAAAAGTCGATTTACTGGTTTAGTGAAGCACAATCCGATAGTTGTCTAGCTTCATCTTTCCTTAAGCTTTGGTCATGTTTAGAATGTTTTTTCTCCATCACATTAGATGAAATAACAGAGCGTAATGCTAGAGGAATTGCATCGCTATTTATATATGGTGATATAAATATGCAGTTAACTGACATATCAGAACTGCAAGATTATGCATCATTAAAGTCCACTATTAAAAAATACTATCAGCTTAGATCGGCTGTCGCGCATCGTGCCGAGTATAGAAAAATAAGTGAGCACGTAACAATTTTATTATCTTATATTGTTTGCAGCATAATTTTATCCATTACATGTTTAGCATATCGAGGATATGAGTCTTTAGAACGTATTGCTGCAGAATGTGAGCGCTTGGATAATAGCTCTAATCATTAAGCTTATTTGTTGTACCCGCAAATCGGATAGCGAGAGCAAGATGCAAAGTCTCGACTAAATTTTCTGATAAACCCTTTTTCACATGAAGGACATTTATTAGGTTTTATATCAGAATAAACCCAGTCAAAGTTTTCCTCATATTTTTTCATATCTGCCAAATCAGAAATGAATGAGCTTGGTCGCTCTGCTGCAGTTAAGAGGATTGACTGTTTCTTAGAACGAGTTAGTGCAACATATAACAGTCGCCTTTCTTCGTCTAGTGAGCTATTGCTCTTTGGTAATACTAAATCTAGTAAAGGATCACTATTCATCTCACTCGGAAACCCTTTAAACCCACTATCTAATCCTGCAATAATCGTATAGTCTTTTTCTAGTCCTTTAGACTGATGCATTGTAGTTCTTTTTATATTTAACTCGCCCGTATAATGGTCTAGAACTACTTTTAGCGCTTCCTCCTCCATCCCTTCAGGTACAACCGTGTCCTTCATATTCCTTGTTAAAATAAACACTGATGGCAATGACACAGAGTCACCTTCTCTCGATTCGTTGTTTATTTCAATTATTCGATCAAGCTCTGCTTTCAAAGTGTTAAGTCTATCGATGGAAGTGTCTCTATGCTCTACAATTCTTATAGTTTTCTCTGTCTGTGTATGCAACCTAGCTGTTACTGGCTTTTCTATTTGCAGCGGGTTCTTTAAAATAATCTCTTTTGATACGTCTGCTATACCTTGAGGGTACCTGAATGTATCAGGTAATTGAACAACGTGAGTTGAGCGGAAATCTTTTTCAATTAACGCTCCTTCTTTAACTTTTTTATTATCGTAACTAAGATACCTTTGAAAAATACCTATATCCGACCCAGAAAATCGATTGATGGCTTGCCAATCATCTCCAACGAAAAATATCACGCTTCCTTTGTTATTTTTAGCAACCGCTTTGACTAACTCGATTTTCAATCGAGAGCTATCTTGAAATTCATCTACTAGGATAAACTTATACGGTAGTTTTGCATTCTTATCTTGAGCTGCAGCAATACCTTTAGAAAGCATGTCACTAAATTCAATAGCTCCATTATTATAATAAACCAGCTCTACTTCTGGGATTAAGAGTTTAATAACATTTAAAAATTTTATCGCTCGATACGATTCTTTTGAGTTACTAGCTGCTTCAATAACTTTCTCCATCGGCAGACCTGAATCTCTGTAAGTGGAAATGAAGTCTATAAACAAGTCTCGAACTTCGTCTGTTTCTGCGTAGCTCCGCAACACCTGCTTTTCAAGCTTTCGGTCGATAGCTTTGACCTCTATGCCTCTTGAAGTCAAAGATGTCTCTAACTTATCGAAAACTGAATCGTCATAAAAGTCACCGCTAGTCGTATAGAAAAATCGTTGTTCTGACTGCTTTTTGAAAAACTTAACAAACGTTTTCTTTTTCGCAGTCATTTGAGTTTCATATTTCTTTCCTCCCATAAATCTCGGTGCTTTTCCTTCACTATTTACACCGAAATGCTCGTGATATATAAATTCCTTCTTGTTTCCTGTTGAGTAGGCAAAATCTGGGCAATATGGTTTTTGCTTTCCATTTTTCCCTTTCCCCACTCCTAAAGTTTTTGCTAATTCCCACTCTGGTTTTTCGTACTCGAAGTCAACACTATGTAAATACAACCAATTTACAATTCGAGCTTCTTGTAGTGAACGTACTTTTACAGACTGTTTGAAGGTTGGAATTTGTGGCTGAAAACTTTTACTTCCTTCTTCTTTCTTGATGCGAATTTGCTTCATGCAGGCATTCATATACCTACGTTCATGTTCTTCAATTTCACCCTCGGCAGGTTCTATCTCAGGTTCTGGATATCGAGCATACGCAACCCACTCCAATAAAGCTTCCCTAAAATTTAAGTTGTGAGTTAAAAGGTTATTAAATGCTATATTAAATAGAACCTTGCCTTCGTCACTATCTAGTTCAAACACATCCCAAGGTGTCCCGTCCTCTCTACTATCCATTAAATAACGGCCTAATGAGTGAAAGGTATTAGCTTCTACTTTTACTTTCCTTTTTAGTGCCTTAGATAGCTTTTCAGGGATTCTTTGTTTTAGCTCATCTTTAGCTGAGTGATTATAAGCAAGAGCAATTATTTCATTATCTTTAAAGGTTCCTGAAGATATTGCATAGCCTATTTTAGCAACCATAACTGATGTTTTGCCCGAACCTGCGGCAGCAATAGTTAAGTTGGCGTCATCGAATATTAGAGAAGCTACAGCTTGATATTGGGTTAACTCAGAGCTTTCAACCGTATCGAAAAACTTCCTATAATTTATATATTCCTGCTCAATAAATTTTTTATTGTGCTGTAGCCACGCTGTGGGAATTTTTGAAAACAGATCTGCAAGCCAGTCTCTTTTAGCTATCCATTTATCTTTTATTTCCTGCTGAATGAATGGATGAGCAACTAAAGCTTGAATTGTTCGACTTATTTTATCTATTGAGTGCTTTTCTCTTAGATTATCCTCTAAGTCTTTAAGCTCTGAGCGTTTAATATAGCTGTTACCATTAAATAAATTATCAGCTTTTAGTTCTATTTTTTCCCACGTCGCACTCAAGCTGCTTTCAAAGTTATTAATAATAGCTTGAATACGCTTCTCTAATTCCTGCAATAAGTCGTTGCATTTTGCTAAATTTGAACATAAAGCTATTGCCGATACTTTATCTCCATCTTTGTTTTTAAATTCAATAACGAGATTATAGATGCCTAATATTTTAAATACGGGTACTAACTCCGCCTTTGAAATAGTTATTATGTTCATTATTACAGCATCATTTACAATTCGTTTGTTAGATATAGTGCTAGAAGATAGCAGTGTTTTTCGTGGTAGCTTCAATTGTAGAACTGCTGCTAAAAGAGAGTCTTTATTTTCTATTATTTCTTTATCAGACATTAAGTCCATTTACCTTTTAGTCAAATGATGCTAATTCCCCACTGAAACAGTAGGTGATTTAAATCGGGTTTCAAATTATTCAGGGGACTCAGGTATTAATGTAAATTTTTTATTAAAATGGCAGTTATATCGATGAACCGTCACGCTCTAAAGCAAAAAAACTGAATCCTCCACTACCAACTTTATCACGTTTGTAAAGGCTTTAAGCTGCTTTAACTTCCTGATATTCTAAATAACTATGCAAACTAACTCAATTAAATAACAACCAGACACCTGAACTTCTTGAATCCAGGATAAGCGGTGTTCATTAGGATGATATATCCTAAAAAAATAGAACAGAGGGCGTCACCCCCCTATCATTTAAATCTCCAATTCAACAAAATCTTTATCAATGTTGTCCTGAGTGATGCCGATGTAACGCAAGGTTACTCCTTCGCTACCATGACGGAGCATTTTCATTACCCTGCCGATATCTTTGGTCTGTTTATATAGGTGATACCCCCTAGTCTTTCGCATCGAATGAGTTCCTAGGTTAAGTTTTAGTTCTTCACCCACCAGTGCAAAGGCCTTTGTAACAGAGCGCCTTGATAATGGTTTTGGCATTGCATTAATTGCCTGTTGGTTTCGGTACGATTGAAACAAATAAATATGCATTGGGTGCTCTTGTTGAATTCTCCTTATGTGTTTAATCACTTTACTATTTAATTTGATGTTGGCTTGTTTTCCTGTTTTCGACTCTTTAATCACTAATCGGTCGTCTTGAATGTCACTAAATTTTATTGACAGCAAGTCAGATATTCGTAATGCTAGGTTCAAGCCAATATTCCAAATATCAGACATTTGCTTACTGCACCTAATTTCTAATAAGTGACTGATTAGCTTAATAGAATCAAGCTCCTTAATCGCTTCAACTTCAGCCATACTCAGCTTCCTCTTTTGTTGTATAACGTGGGATTGAGCCCCTCACAGGCCTGTTTGGTGTGGAGCCCTTGATACATAAGGGCTAGCAAGTTCCCGTTTTCCCTAATTGAGAACCTGATCCCCTACGTAAGTTGGTGGGTTTAATCAACGCTAATGCTGACTTGGTAACAATCCATCGAGTAATACTCAATAAAGTTATCAATAAATAAACTCAGCAACTCCTTAGCACTTTTGTTCTGTAGCCAACCGCAAAACAAACTGAATGCTTGCTTAGTGATAAAACAGATATCAATTTCTTTGATCAACTCAGGAAAGGGAGAGCCTTGAAACGAAAAATCCGTAATATAAGCGATTTGCCAAAACTCATTTTTATTTTCTAATCGTATTTCGACTGGATGATAGCCTCCTGTCTCGGCTGAATAATCTGGGTCTCTAAAGTTAAGCGTTATTGTATTAGTCGTATTAGCTGGCGTAGTTGTCTCTGCAAGCTCGATATTAATAAGTTGATATAGCTTTTCAGGCACAACAAAGCCCTGCTCTTTGTTAAAGTTCAGTTTCATGATAATTCTCTCTTTAAAGTTTAATGCCGCAGTAGTTACGGCATTTGAAAAGTTGAATAGTTAGTTTTTAATGCCCTGCTATAACAGCCCACGTTCTGCGAATGATGTTGCACTATCGCCAACAACAATATGATCAAGCACTTGAACATCGATAAGTGCTAAAGCTTCCTTTAGGCGCTTAGTAATTGCAATGTCAGCTTGCGAAGGCTCCGTTTCACCAGACGGGTGGTTATGTGCAAATATGACAGCCGCCCCATTTTCATTAAGCACCGCTTTTACAACCTCCCTTGGATACACGCTAGCGGCATTGATTGTCCCAAAAAACAATTCTGAGTACTCAATTAGTTGATGCTTATTGTTAAGAATCATAATAGCGAATACTTCTCGTTCGTATTTGCTCAGCTTGAATTTAAGAAAATCCATAGTGGCTTGACTGCTAGTAAAGGCATCGCTGGTTAAATGTTTATTAGCCAAAATTTCAGCAGCTTTTTCTAATACTTGGTCAGCCGTCATGGGTAGGTGTGTTATGTAGTGGATTGATTGTTCATGATGCATCACTTTACTCCTTTTAATCATTAAGGTGGTCATCGTGAAAAATAATGTATGTATGAAATAAATTGGGATTAAAAAAAACAAGTCTATTTACGCAGACTATACCCCGCAGGACGTCCTCGGACTTATTTTACATTTGACTTTCATTGTTTGAGTGAATACCGCTCGCAAAATTCAACAAGGATAAACAATGAATACAAGATTAATTAGGTTTAACGAAATGCAAAGAATGTCAGGGTTTCCTGAAAATCGATGCGCAAATTTTATAACGGAATACGATGTGGAGGTGGCTTGTGATTTTTAATGATAAGTTTACTGGTGACGAAGAAGGCTTTCTATATAAGGAATCAAGGTTTAAAGCTTTTTCGTTACCAGATAGCGATGCAAATTACACTACCCGCTCACTCGGTTTAATATATGAAAAATACTGTCGGTGGCTAAAAACACGACACGGCTTTTATCAAGTAGAACTTCATATGGAGATTCCTGATAAATCGAACATATGCAGCGAATCAGCACTAGACTACTGGTTTAATGACATTCAAATGAGTCTTAGACCTCGAGCAACTTGCTCTGATAACTCTATAGGTTTTGTCTGGAAAACTTACAGAGATAATGACAAAGTAATTCATAAGGGACACCTATTAATCAGCATGACTAAAAAAGAATACTGCGATATCCCAAGAGGTAAAAAAGCTACAATCCCTAAAGGGGTTAGAGACATCCTAAGCAATAGCATGAAAGTCTTAAGCGTAAGGTTTGAGGGTAAATTAAACCATTGCTTCTCCTTTTCAATCAAAGGCGAAGGAGAAGAAACAATATTTCATGACTCTGACTTCAAGGCACACGAACAAAGTTTCCAAGCTCTTTGTCAGGTTGCTCAGCTACCCAAACAAATAAAAGGTGACGACTTCCCATTGTTTAGAGTTAGATATGGCTACCATCCTGGATATGATATGGCTGACGACTTTGAACAATCTATCATAACTAGAAAGCAATGGACTAAACCCTTTCAAGAGAGTAACTGGGTAGGTTATTAACTAGAACACCCTCCAATAAATAGCACCTGTTTTTAGCAGGTGCTTCTTACTGGAGCTGTCAAAAACTCAGACAAGCTGCCACTTCAAGGAGTTGAGGTAACTAAACAAATAGTTTTTGAGCACAATAATTTGATATTAACTCTACTAAGCTTCATCACACAGGCTATACACCACAGGACGTCTATGGACTTTTTTTACACTGCTTCTTAATTGTTTGAGTGAATAATGCTCTCAAAATTCAAACAAGCATAAACAATGAAAACAACATACTTTCAGATTATTACGCGGAGACTGACTTATGATTTTTAATGAAAAATACAGCGGTGATGAAAATGAAATATTCAACAAGATAAAATTTAAAGAATTTAATTTACCCGATGATACTAATTACACTACACGTTCCTTAGAGTTAATCGTAACCGTCTAGCGAACCACACCTCGCATCGTTAATCTGACTATTTGAAAATACCTGCTCAACGATAAATTTGGAGCAGGTGATGAAAACATACAGAACAGCGGCACAGTGGTTAGAGCTACTTCAGAAGCGCAGTAATTTTAAAGGTACTAATATTGAATTCTGCCAACACCACAATGTCGCTATTACCACTTATTATAAACAGCGCGCCCTACTTGTTAAGCAGTCAAACCCAAACTTACCGCAGCAATCACTTAATGCCACTTCATCACGTTTTATTCAGGTAAATAAAACCACCACTGAATTCTGCGCGCAAACTCATCCAAATGTGCTTCAGTTTGATATCCGCACAGGCCAGTTAATGTTTCCTGCCAATTTAGCAACGACCGATATCGTTTCCATCATTAAAGGGCTAACGGCATGAAGATGTTTGTTGATGTACCCACCGTTTATTTATGTGCCGATGTGGTCGATTTTCGTAAATCGATTAATGGACTAGCCGCCTTAGTGGAAGCTGAACTTGAACTACCTGTACTCAGTGGCGCACTATTTGTCTTTTGTAATAAAGGCCGCGACAAACTCAAGCTGCTGTACTGGGATAACACAGGATTTGCCCTGTGGTATAAGCGTTTAGATAAGCATAAGTTCAAATGGCCTAAACTCATGTCACCCACCATGACATTAACCGAGCAACAATTACACTGGTTATTGTCGGGTTATGATGTGATTGGCCACAGCAAAATTGATATTGCAGGTAAGCAAGTGCTTTAATATTTGCGATCGATTGATGATCATCAAAGTTAGCTCAGTTAGCACTGGAAAGCCTTTTGTTATGCCTTAAAATAGGCCTCATGAAAAATGAACTCGCCCTTAAACAGCGTATTGCTGAACTTGAAAAACTGTTAGCGCAGAAGGATGCACAAATCGCAGCCTTGGAAGAGCGCTGGCGTTTAGCCCAACAAAAACAATTCGGCAAAAGTGCTGAAGGCTTTGTAGGGCAAGGCGAGTTATTCAATGAAGTGGAAGAGATTATTGAAGCCGCTGAGGCTGAGCAACAATCCATTAGTTATACCCGTAAAAAGCCGGTGCGTAAGCCACTGCCAAAAGACTTACCCCGTGAGCAGGTTATTCACGATATTGAAGATAAATTGTGTCATTGCTGTGGCGGTGAGCTACATAAAATGGGTGAAGACAAGTCAGAAAAGCTTGAGTTTATCCCCGCTCAAATCAAAGTAATTGAGCACATTCGTCCTAAGTACGCTTGCCGTCACTGTGATAAATCCTCGACTCATACACCGATAAAGCAAGCCTCAATGCCTGCCATGCCTATCAACAAAGGCATGGCAACGAGCAGTTTGCTCAGTCAGCTTATCACCAGTAAATACCAATATGGGTTACCGCTTTATCGCCAGGAAGCGATGTTCAAACAATACGGTATTGAGCTCAGTCGCCAAACCATGAGTAGTTGGATAGACAAATCCGCCACACTCTTCGTGCCACTCGTTGAGCGGCTTAAAGCCGAACTGCTAAAGCAGCCCACGTTGTTTGCCGATGAAACGCCATTAAAAGTGGTGAAATCAGATAAAGTGAACAGCTACATGTGGGTGTATTGCTCAGGTAGGGATTCACCAGACCCGAATAATCCTATCCCTAATATCGTGCTTTACGACTTCCACAATAGTCGCGCTGCCGCGTGCGTGGTCAATTACCTTGATGGATATCAAGGGTATTTACACGTGGATGGTTATCAAGCTTATGAAAAAACACAGGCAACCTTAACTGGCTGTTGGGCGCATGCTCGTCGTAAATTTATCGACGCGAAAAAGCTACAAGGGAAAAATAAAACCGGCAAAGCCGATGTGGTATTGAGCCTTATCCAAAAACTGTACGCTGTTGAGTCACGCGTTAAAGAAAAAAGTGCGGATGATAAATACACGACAAGACAACAAGTCAGTGTGCCAATACTGGACAAGCTCAAAGCATGGCTTGAGCAAAACCAACCGAATTTAGTAGGTAATACCAAACTGATAGAGGCGGCTAATTACCTGGCTAATCAATGGCACAAACTCATTCGTTATGTTGATGATGGCAGACTGAGTATTGATAATAATCGTGCAGAGCGAGCGGTAAAACCATTTGTGATAGGCCGAAAGAATTGGTTATTTAGC
>TARA_B110000211_G_scaffold234984_1_pt1 | contig 18576 bp, 23 predicted proteins | sample TARA_B110000211 | Tara Oceans TARA_B110000211 (sample SAMEA4397516) | marine metagenome | biome: Polar Biome; feature: [DCM] deep chlorophyll maximum layer (ENVO:01000326); material: water (ENVO:00002006), including particulate matter (ENVO:01000060) such as... | depth 30 m
TATTCACTGAAGTGCTTAAGGCTGAAACTGCTGAGAATGAAGTTGAAGCTAAGAGCGTTTTGGAAGGTACAAGAATGGCTCTTGACCTAATTAAAGAAAACAACAAGGAATAAAAACTTTGCCTACGTTTGATAACGTGTTCTTAGCCGCAATAGACCAGATCCGACAAAGCCACAGAGAAGCTTTGATCGGTGGATCGATTAAGACCATGGAAGATTACAAGAAGATTTGTGGGTATCTGATGGGTCTCGACGCTGCGGAAACGGAGTACAAGAGACTTACATCTGCAGTAGAGGAAAATGATTCGCTCTAGTGAGCGCATATGGTTTACGGGGATGCCATTAAAATCCTTGCATTGAAAGGTTGAATAGAATGGCTGAAGTGATTCAGTACAGTGATGAAAAGCCTGACGTGTCCGATGCCAGCACTGCATCGCAACTACCGTCACCGTCTGGCTTTCGTTTGTTAATTGCTTTACCCGGTGTGGAGGAAACGACTGAAGGTGGTTTGTACATTCCCGAAGAACGACGAGACGCTGAGTCTGTCGCAAGTATCGTCGGGTGTGTTCTGTCCAAAGGGCCTGATGCCTATTCAGACGAAAGTCGTTTCCCGAATGGCGCTTGGTGTGAAGAGGGTGATTGGATTGTGATGCGCGCGTACTCCGGTACTCGTCTTCGTATCCACGGAAAAGAGTTCCGTATCATTAACGATGATTCTGTTGAAGCGGTGGTCCAAGACCCGCGAGGGATTGTGAGAGCATGAGTGAACTAGGACTTGATGACCTCATGGGCAACGCGCTCACTGAGCCTATTGTAGATGTTCAATCGAATGAAGAGTTTGATCTAGAGATCATCGATGACCGACCTGTAGAAGATCAGGTAGATGCACGCTCTGATTCAGACGCGGGCTTTGAAGACGAAGTCGAAGAGTACAGTGGTCGCGCTGGCAAACGCATTAACAAGCTCAAGTACGAATACCATGAGCAACGTCGCCAGCGAGAATCTTCTGAACGGATGCGTGAAGAGGCTGTTCGTTATGCCGAGAACATGCACCGCCAGAACGAAGAGCTTCGTAATGTGTTGGGGCAAGGTGAGAATCTGCTTCTAGAGCAGATGAAGAGTTCGTCCAACGCTGAGATGGCTCTGGTTAGGGATCAGTACAAGACGGCATATGAGGAGGGTAATACTGACAATCTCCTTAATGCTCAAGAAGCGTTGAACCGGATCCAGAGACAGCAGGAGTTTGCTGAATCGAATCAGGGCGTTGTTCCTGACCATCTGCGTCAGCCTGCACCACCACCACCCGCTGCTAAGGATCCCAAGTTGGAAAACTGGATGTCCAAGAACGAGTGGTTTGGCAAGGACGATGAGATGACATCACTCGCCTATGGTGTGCATGCCAACCTTGTTAAGGCTGGTATTGATCCTCATAGTGACGAGTACTACAATAAGATTGATCAAAGAGTACGTCAGGTATTCAGTGATCGGTTTGAGGGCGGAGGGGCTAGAGAAGAGCCTGTTGCGAGTTCTCGAACATCGACCGTGGTCGCGTCAGCAGGGCGCGCAACAAACAAGCCACGCAAAGTGCAACTAACTTCCACTGCAGTCGCCCTCGCGAAGCGACTGGGGTTAACAAATCAACAGTACGCCAAACAGCTCCTGAAGGAGACAAGGTAATGACTGAATCGCGCAGCAAAAGAGAACAAGCTCCTCGTACACGAGAAGTTGAAACGCGAGAAAACAAACAGCGACCAGCGCCGTGGAAACCTGCGGCACTTACACCGTCACCTAATCCTCGCGAGGGATTGGACTTTCGGTATGTAAGAGCGTCTATGCGAGGAGAGGCAGATAACATCAATGTTTCGCAAGCTTTGCGAGAAGGATGGGAACCTGTTCTTTCCACTGATTATCCTGAACTGATGATCGTTTCAGATCGAGGTAGTCAGTACCCAGACAATGTCCTTATTGGTGGACTTCTTCTCTGCTCCCGCCCTTCCGAGATCGGCGCGCAGATTCAAGAACATGCCAATAATGAGGTTGCTGAGCAGATGGATGCAGTTGATCGCAATTACTTCAGAGAGCAAGATTCGCGTATGCCCATGCTCCAACCGGAGCGTCGGTCGCGAATTTCGTTTGGCGATGACTGATAATGGATTTCCCGTTGTCGGCTATCGCTAATTTATTTAGGAGATAGTCCAATGGCTGCTGGCTATGGATTTAGACCAGTTCAACGAGGGGGTGCGGGTTATCAAACCGCAGGCTTCATTGAGCTACCGATTGATGGAGACCTTCTGGGTACTCCGATTTTTAATGGGGATAGTGTTCAGTACAATGTGAACACTACTGCTGCAACTGCTGGTATTGCAGTCAACTCCACCCCTCTAGACAATGCTGACACTCTAGGTGTTCTGATTGGTGCTAAGTGGGTAGACGCTACGGGAACTCCTCGTTGGGGTCAGCGATACGATGGTGTTTCTACCAACACAGAAGCAATGGCTTTCGTAGCACCGGCAGAGGGTACGATCTTCAAGATCCAGGCTACATCGATTGTGGGTGGCTGGGATAACAAGTACATCGGTTATCTCAATCTGATTACTGCTGGTGCGGGGAATGCCACTACTGGTAACTCCGGTTATACAATTGATCTTGCCACTGCTAATGGCACTAATGCTGGTCTGGTAGTTGTTGGAGTATTTGACCCCAGTGACACTTCACTCACGCCGGAAGTTCTTGTCCGGTTTATCCCCGCTGCTATCCAGCAGCAACTCGGGTAAGGAAGGAGTAAATAATGGCGATTTCAAGAGCGCAAATGATGAAGGAACTCCTCCCTGGGCTTAACGCCCTTTTCGGGTTGGAGTATCAGCAGTATGAAGATGAGGCTGGTGAGGTTTATGAGACGGAATCTTCGGATCGAGCATTCGAGGAAGAAGTCAAACTCGCTGGGTTTGGTGCAGCACCCGTAAAGTCGGAAGGCTCCGCGATCAGTTATGACACGGCGCAAGAAAACTTCACGGCCCGTTATGTCCATCAGACGGTGGCAATGGGATTCGCGATCACTGAAGAGGCTGTAGAAGATAATCTCTACGACTCGGTCTCGGCCCGTTACACTAAGGCACTTGCTCGTGCAATGGCGCACACCAAGCAAGTTAAGGGTGCCTTCCCACTGAACAACGCTTACGTCCCCGGCAACTTCACTGCTGGTGATGGTGTTGAGCTTTGTTCTGCTGTTGGTCACTTGACGATTGGTGGTGTGGCAATTCCTAATGCACTGGTTACTCCTTCGGATCTCAATGAGACTTCGTTGGAGCAGGCAGTCATTGACATTGCTGCATTCACGGATGCCCGTGGTCTGCTGATTGCGGCCCGTCCGCGTAAGCTGATTGTGGCTCCCTACAACCAGTTCGTTGCTACCCGCATTCTCGATACGGAACTCCGACCGGGAACGGCTGACAACGACATCAACGCCATGCGAACGAATGGCACGATCCCTGATGGGTACCGTGTCAATCACTTCCTCACGACAACCAACAAGAAGCACTGGTTTGTCATGACGGATGTTCCGAATGGCATGAAGCACTTCACCCGTACTGCTCTTCAGACCGGTATGGACGGTGACTTCGATACCGGTAATGTTCGGTACAAGGCACGGGAGCGATACAGCTTCGGTGTCTCCGACTACCTTGGTATCTTCGGTAGTGGCAACATTACCTGATACGCCTTGATTAGGGCGGGGCTTCGGTCCCGCCCTTTTCGTTGGGGTACCCTCTCTCTATGACACCAATAAGCGAAAGAGAGATTGGCGTGATCGAGCAGAAGATCAACAACCTTGAGCATCGCATGCGTAACGATAAGATGATTATCAATGGTCTTGCGGATGAGATTGGTCTTCTTAGGTTAGAACTCACTCAGTTCAAGTACAGAGCGTATGGTATCTCTTCCGCTATCCTAGTTCTGTTAGGCGGGCTCTCTTTGATAATCGATTTCCTGAAGGGTGTTTGAGTGGTAGTCAAACGTGGTAAAGAAGAATTTTCCGGTTATAACAAACCGAAGAGGACTCCCAAGCATTCAACGAAGAGTCATGTTGTACTTGCCAAAGAAGGTGAGAAGGTCAAGATGATTCGATTCGGAGAGCAGGGAGCAAGCACTGCTGGTAAGCCTAAGTCGGGCGAGTCAGACAAGATGAAGGCAAAGAGATCTTCATTCAAAGCCCGTCATGGTAAGAATATCAAGAAGGGTAAGATGTCTGCTGCTTACTGGGCAGACAAAGAGAAGTGGTAAACCACAGCCTGACCGACATAAACGACAGCACGCGGACTGTCAGGTTAATTGCGTGCGATGAGGTGATTTAGATGAGCAAAACTACTTTCAATTCTTCTGTTAGATCGCGTGGTGGACGAAGAGAAGATGATGGAGTTACGCCGGCGGGGATGCTTATGTCCGTCCAGTGTTCTGCCCAGCCCAGTGCAAGCAATCTTGCAGTGAAGGTTGGTACGGATCCTACGGATGGTGAGGATCTTGTTCTACCGAAGGGTGCGATCATCATCAGCTTTACGATGCTTGATAATGCGACTGGGACGACTCCTACTTTTGACATAGGAACGTCTGATGATCCTGACGGGATCTTCAATGAGTTGGATGCTGATGCAGCCGATGGCACTGTGATTTACCCGACTGGCGCTCTTGTTCTGAATGGGGCTAATGGGCTTGCTGCTGATACTGCGGTGACGGCAACGAATGGTTCTGGGGGAACGCCTACTAGTAACATGGTCGGTGCTATGACTTACTTCATCAAAGACAACGGAATTTCAGGCACCCTGTAATTGGGTTTTGATCTATCTTCCAAGAAAGAGGTAAGAAATGCGACCCACTAAATTCAGCGGCCCACTACTCTACAGTGGGAATCCCAGAGCATCTGCTGCATCGGTAGAAGACCTTCCCATTAGCTTTAATCCAGATTACTGCACCTTCTTTGATGAGTTTCAAGGTGTACCTGGGACCGTTCCGCCGGGGTACAACTTCGATGCTTTAGCTTCAGGTACTTTTCAGTATGCTGAAGGCAACAGCTTGCAGTCGGGCTCGGATCAATTGTATGGCTGGTCTTCATTGAGCAGTGATATAACTGACCCCACTACAAACAACAGTGGCGGGACTGTTATGGCTCAAGAGAACCTTCAGTTTAACCCTCAGAAGCAATTATTCATTGAGGGTAGACTCTCGCTCTCGTCTCCGTCTACATGCGAATTCTTTTTTGGGTTTTCGATTGACGATGATTGGACAGGTGGATTTACTTCTGACCGGCTAGTCGGATTTGAGTTAGTAGGTGGGACTAACAGCTTGAGACTTGTTGCTAAAGGAGGAGGTGCAAACACGAGCATAGTTGAGAATGCTTTTACATTCCCAAACGGGTCTACCATTTCTGGTCAACATGTATCAGGAGGAGTGAACCTAGCTCCAGTTCTCGGGATACGGGTAAGTGCTTCGGGTAGTTCTGCATTTGGTTTGTACGCAGATTTTTTTGTGAACAGGAGACATGTTGGAACGATCCGTAATACAGAGGATAATAGATTTCTTGGTTCTTCTATTAAGGGAATCTGTACCAACTTCAAAAAGACCAGTGAGATATCAGGTCTTACGATTGGGACAGATCTATTATCGACAGGCCCTTCTTCCTATCCTGTCATCATAAATGGTACTTCCTGGGACAACATACCGGGAGTCGGTAGAGGTCAGCAAATTTACGTTGACCAAGTTTTGCGAATTGGAACAGAAGATGTCCGAGTAACTATTCTGAATGTAGATCCAGATACTGGGGATTTATGGGCTCAGTTTGAACGGGCAGTGAATTCTACTATTCAAGCGGCTCACACCGCAGGCGCTTCGATCACCAACGCCACTCAAGCATGCATGACGGACTATGTGACATCGGTGTTTGCTCGCTACGGAAGAGGCAGAGCATTCCAAGACTATCTAGTTGACCCAGGCCAATAGGCATGGTGTCTTGTCTCAGCAGAGCAGGCATATGGGAAGTAGTGAGGGCGGTTAGTTGAGTGTTTATCCTACAGGACTAACTAATTATTTTTACCCAACAGACATACCTAGTAGTGCAGACCGTGTTTTAATTCTGGACGGCCCGATAGTTGTCAAGTCATTTTCTTGCAATCAAAGGTGCCCCGGGAGTGGTCAATCTGGAAGTTTCTCATTTAAGTTATTTGATGGCATTGATGGTGAAGAAATATTCAGGGTGTTTACGGGCGTTGCTGGGGCGGGTTACGGCGGCGCGTTTCCTCGATTTAGTTTCGTCCTGCCGATGAATGGACTTAGGGTGTTGAATTCATTAATGCTTGAATTTACTAGCTTAGGCGCATACAACCCCGCGACTGCTGGCATATCAGTTTTGTACCAAAGGTGATCTGATGTTATCTGGCTATGTTAAAAGCAGTTATCTGAATATTATTGATGCATCCAAGACCACTGAATTGACACTGGTTGAACTGAATGAAGGTACTAATTTCAGGCTTCTAGGTATTCAGTTTATACCTGCTGAATGGGGTCCACGTCTTCGCTCTGGCTTTATACTTCGTTCGTCATTAGGTGGTGATGCATTCTTTGAAGATGAGCTGTATGGCGGAACTTTCCCCGGCAACGCCCAAACGGAGAGTTTCCACAGTATCTCCGTTATTCCTATTCCTACACATGGCGTCTTTGCTTCTGAAACGAGTGGGGTAACTGTGCAGGGAACAGGCGCAGGTATTAATTTTGTTTCTGTCACTTATCAAACAGGTTAGAGAATGAGAGAATCTCCTTCGTACATTAGGACCAAAGTCATAGATATACCAAGCCCGGTCGCTAGCGGTGCTGAGATTGATTTGTTTAATGATTATGGTTTGAGCGAGACTATTCATCTCTTTGGAATCGTCGGCAATGTGAAAGGACCGCCAAGCTCAATCACTAGTAATGTGTCCTTCAGGGACGGATTGTCTGGTGATGATTTTTTTAAGTTTGACGTTACGTCAGGAGTCGCTACGGGTATGGGTTCTTTTTTGTTTATGATGGAAGAAGATTCTTACATAAGAATAAACGAAGGTCTTGTGGTAGTTGCCACGAGTAGTAACGGTGATGATTTTACTCAGTTAGCTTTTACGGTTGTGTACCAATGATTAGACCTTGCTCATCGATAGGGCGCTTGTATGAAGTGACTTCAGGCTCGGCGCTGCCTCTGACAAGCGAGACTATTGTAAACTCGGGTACTAGAGTTCTCTTGTCTTCGTTTTCCTTCACATCGAGGATTTCAAATGTTGGGAATTACTATGGTGTTAACACAAGTTATTCCCCTAACTATTATAGTAATCTTCCTCGTGTTACTTTCAGGAATGGTGATAACTCTATAGTTTTTGGATCCGTAGCATCGACAGGTCCACAATTGTACAACCTTGGGGGAGCTGATGGTGAGGTCGGTAGTTCAACCAATATACCTGGGCGTGGAATTATATTTGATGGATTGATTATTACTGTTGAAGATGAAGCAATAACAGTCACCCCTGCATCTATTACCTATGGCCTTAACGTGATTTATCAGGTTTAACTTTGAACATTATAGATTCTTGCAAAGTTTATTTTACGGGTACGCCAATATCCGATGCCCCAACGGCTACTTCTTCCCCTGCTGAAATAATTTCGGGGCGGGTTGTTGTGCATGGACTGATTTCTTCTTCTTGGCCGTTTGTTAATAATGCATTAGTTCCTCATAGTAGGCCGTACTATCTTTGCGGTAGTAATGACCATGAAGATATCTATCTGAAGTTTGTCCCTTTGGTTAATATGTCGATTTTTACTTCTGACGTGTTCAGTTACATCATGGGTGGTAATGGTTTGCTTTTCCCTGACGGTGTATTTCTGGGTAAGGATAGCCTTAGTCCAAACGGTCAAGATGCGGCTGTGGATACGGCTGCAACATTGACAATATTCTACACAGGTGGAGCTAACACCTAATGAACTCTGTAACCCCAATCACATACTGGGCCTCCGTTGGCATTATAGCTTCTGCCATAGGGGGACTTTTTAGTATGCAGATGTCTCACGCTGGGGAAAATGGTCATAGCTCAACGGTAGATCAAGCGGAAGTTTCCGAAGTAAAAATTACAATCGCCCGGATTTCAACAGAAGTAACTCACAACCGTGAGCTGCTTGGTGATCTCAGGACAGAGATAAGATCTCTAAGAGATAAACAAGCCGAGACGAGCGAAGAGATTTTGGAGGCCATCCGTGTCAGATAGCGATATTGGCGGTACCAGTGGAACATACGGGTTTAACCCTGACATATCCGAGCTTGTAGAAGAAGCATATGAACGTGCTGGACTTGAGATGCGTACAGGGTATGACCTACGCACTGCTAGGCGAAGTCTTAACTTCTTGATGCTGGAGTGGCAGAACAGAGGGATTAATCTCTGGACTGTTGATCTATACGACACCCCTATCGAACTAGTTAAGGGTCAGGCCACATACCCAATTGACATCAATACGATTGCTTTGCTCGACCTGATGCTTCGCACTAACGATGGGAACGTCAACACTCAAAACGATTTCCATATGAGTCGTATCTCTCAGCCATCGTATTCAAACATACCCACTAAGCTAAACGAAGGTCAGCCTCTTCAGTATGTTTACAACCGCATAGGCGTTCAGGACTACACACCAGTTACAGGTGCTGATCTAAACTCCACTATAACTGTTTGGCCCACGCCAGATGTTAGTTCTAAGTACAAGATCTACTACTACCGTGTTCGCAGGATTGCGGATGTGGGTTCTGACGCTTCCAACACGATGGATGTGCCGGATAGATTCCTTCCGTGCTTAGTCGCTGGGCTTGCTTACCAACTAGCAACTAAGAAGCCGGAGGCTTTCCCTCGTATTCCTATGCTCAAGTCTATGTATGAAGAGTTATTCAAGGAGGCAGCGGATGAAGATAGAGTCAAGGTTTCGGCTCGGTTCGTCCCTGACATGTTGAACTACTAATGTCTAGACCTTTCGCTTCGGGTAAACATGCATTCGGGTTCTGCGACATATGCGGATTCCGTTACCCATTGCATGATCTGAAGACGGAAGTAATCAACCTAGAGCAGACTAACACTAGGGCGTGTCCAGAGTGCTGGAGTCCAGACAATCCTCAGACTCAGCTAGGCCGCTATAGCTTCGATGATCCTCAAGCTTTGCGTAACCCTCGTCCAGTGGGCGGGATTGCAGGTAGAGATCTCCCTGCTGCAAAACGGTGGACGTTCGAGTCAGCAACGCTTCTTGAAAATCCACGAAGGGTGAATGGCTGGAGTACAAACTCAAATGCTGATGAGCCAGATGGAACAGTTCCCTCTTGGAATTCGGATGAAGGGATGATGACTTGGAATCCAGATCCCGCAGGAACAGGAGGCGCTTGGATTCAGGCTGGTTACAACAGGGGCCAGGGTGAACCCCTGAATGCGGATAGTGAACTCTTAGGGATAGATACATCCATCTACAAGTATGTCACTGCGATTATACGGGTCAACAAATTCCCGACCAAATACCCCGGAGCTGCGCCAGCCGGAAGTGGACCTCCTTATAATTGGTTGGGTAGGTTTTTTTGGAGTCCTGACACTACGATAACGAACGGCCTTCCTCTTACTCATGTGTCGATTGATTCTTCACAGAATGCGACGTTCACATACACTGGCGATGCAAATATTTCCATTGGAAATCGTTACGGATTTTCAAGCCTATCAGGTGATTACATGACAGGTGATAGCGATACTAGTCTTAACGATTTGAATGGGTTTAACAGCAAAGGTAATATTAATCCTGTTTCTGGATTTCGGGATAGGCTTGAAGTAACAGCAGTAGACTTAGTGTCTAAAACTTTTACAGTGAAAGACACATTGATAGTTGGTGATGGGGTCAATCGGGTTTTGAGTGGCACCCCATACGCAACATGCCCATATCCCTGGACTGCAAATGTTTTGTCTTATGCTCTTCCTGTGCAGTATGACGCTTCTAAGTTCCTGAACTCTCAACCCTCTGGTGGTTTTCTTCCAAGCCAAAAATCCATGGGGGATATGTTTAAGATCGTATGGGACTTGCGAGATCATGAGTATTGGACTGGAACTGCAAATGCTATTCGCATAGACACTTTTGATACTGCTGAAGCTAAGCCCGATTTCGATGTTGATTTTCTTTCGATACAAGTGGTCGCATTTCACAACCCAGATCTATAGGAGAACGACATGCCCAAAGTAGGTAAGAAGCATTTCTCATACACACCTGCTGGTCTTAAAGAAGCAGAGGCTCATGCTGCTGAGACTGGTGAGAAAGTAGAGAACATGCAGCGTTATCAGGTGGGTGGGCTTGTTAATAAGTCTGGTGGCCGACCGCAGCAAACGAAGACTCGTGGCAACGGAGCAGCCACTCGTGGCTTGGGTCACTACACCGTGCCAGGAAGTGACGTTGACTAATGGCACTCAAGACGTATGCCGAGATGACTACAGCTATACAAGACTACACTCAGAATAGTGAGTCTAGTTTTGTAGCTAACATACCCAACTTCATCATTGCTACTGAAGACAAGATATTTGGCGCTATCGATATGCCCTCTAAGTGGAAGGGGCAATCAAAAGAGCTGACATCTACCGGCGTGGCTGAGTACGAGCTAGAGGCTGGAGTGATTGACATTCTGTCTGTTCGTATCACAGAGACTGTTACTCCTACTCAACCGGATCCGGGTGTTGAGTTTGGGCCTGTTAGGTATCTGCTCCAGAAGGACTATGACTTCCTTTTGGAAGCATACCCTGGCACTAGCACAGCTAAGACTTTCGGTGTGCCGAAGTACTACGCCATCTCGGATGCAAAGGTTGCTACTGGATCTTCTCCGGTAGAACCGACTTTAGATATCCGATTAGGCCCTATCCCTAAGCTGGCAAATTATCAGATGACTATTACCTACTATGGTAAGACATCGGCTGACTCGTTAGTTACCAGCACTGGTGGCACTTGGCTTAGCTCTACCTTCCCTGACATACTTCTTTACGGATCACTTGTTCAGGCTTACACATATATGAAGGGTTCTCCTGACATGCTTCAGCTTTATGATAAGCAGTTCATGGAAGGTCTATCTCTTCTCAGTAACATCACTCAAAACAGACTAAACCAAGACGACTACCGACCGGGGCCAATAACTCTACCCCCCGCTCCTCAAGGATAATAAATGCCTTTTTCAAGCAATTATCAGATTAAACTAATTGGCACTGGGCTGGAGTCAGGTACTTGGGGTACATCGACTAACAACAACTTGGAGAGGATTGAGCAGTCTCTAGGTCAAGCAGTTGCTATCAATGTCGAGGGTCCACCTGCTGGGTCAAGCTTTGATTCTGGCCCGCCTTATGTGGTTACATGGATCACTTCTGATACTTCCAACGTAGGGGTCGAGGGGTCTGAAGGTAGAGCGAGATATGTTGAATTCGTATCAGATGGAGCTTTTACTCTACCGGTAAGAGTGGACATTAGAGGCAGTACTGTAGGAATTCTTCCTAACAGGATTTACTTTGTACGGAATAGCATCAATGCTGGCAACGCTGCGGTAACTCTTACTTTGAACGCAGGTGCTGGTGCAACCTACACAGTTGAAGCCGGTGCTTGTGCATTAGTAGTTGTAAACGGTACGTCTGTTGTTGGAGGTCTGACTTCAGGGACTGCGTTTAATGCTATCTCTAATTTGCAGGTTGATAACCTTCAATTCTCAGCATCAGCGGCAGACATTAAACTTCCCAACAATGTGGCTGCTGCATTAGAGATTAAATCGACTAGCACCAACTCTGAGTTCCTGCGCTTTGACACTGCCAATAATCATCTAGAGATTGCTCCCGGCTCTGCCGTTAACAATATCGAATTGCATGCAACGGATATCATCACTAGCACACAACCTACTGCTTTAACTATTGATCCCGCTGATGCCAATGCTTTGTTGGTGAAGACTGCAAGCAAGAGCCTTGTTACTCTGAACACTAATAACGATTCGCTATCCCTTTCGAGTGGAACTATATTTCTAAATAACGCTACAGGGTTAAACCTTTCTGTTCCAGACAATGTGGTTGATGCTCTCGACGTTTTCACGGGAGGGGTTAATTTCATTAGGCTGGACACAGTAAACGGATCTAACACCGGTACACTAGAACTCCTTCCAAGCAAATGCGATATGACAGTAGGGACCGGGAACACCCTGCAAATGAGTGCAGGATCTACACTTGACGTAGATGGCACTGCGACGTTTGCATCTGCGACACTTACAACTGCGGACATCAACGGCGGAACTATTGATGGAGTGGCTATAAACGCAAGCACGGTAGACGGTACAGCTATTGGCTCAAGTGTGGTCTCCACAGTGCGAGGCTCTAGCTACTCTGTCCCATCTGCTAATTACGGTCTCTTAACTGGAGGGTTCGTTTGGGAAGACACTGGCGCTACGCGGGCTGGTTTTATCAAAGAAGGCATTCTTTCTCCAGTAAAGATGAAACAAACAGGACTCGGGACCGCTGGGTTCATCACTTCATCAGAGATGGTCACGTCTACTCCTACTAATAACACTGGCTACTTCAGGGGTGAGCATGTTTTCTCAACTGATGTTCAATCGGTATCAGTCGTTCTTGACCACAACTTGTCGAGTACTCCTAGCAGGGTTGAGTGGAGCTTAGTTGCGAATGCAGCTAGTGGTACTGAAAACTATGACGTGGGAGACATGGTCTCCTTGACTAGTTCATGGAACACTGATGATGCCAATGGTGCAATGGTTACAACATGGAAAAACGCCACTGAAATTGGTTTTAACTCCAATAGGTATGGAGCAAGGGGAATTTATGTAGTGGACAAAACTAATCCATCAGCCGGAAACCCCCCGGCGGCTCATAGTCGAGTTATTCTTAGCAATTGGAAACTTGTAGTGGAGGCATGGGAATAAGATGGCTCTCCGTAAGATTCAGATACCTCCCGGTATCAACAGAGAGTCAACGGAATATGCCGCTGGTAACGCTTGGTATGACTGCGACAACATTCGGTTCAGAGGAGGAGTGGCCGAGTCCATAAGCGGCTGGACAAGAGATAGTATGTACCTACTAAATGGGGTAGGCAGGTCTTGCTTTAGCTCCCGTGATTACTCCGGGAATAACTATCAGTTCGTAGGAACTAACTGGAAGTTCTATGTAATTGTTGGCACTGAAGCATACGACATTACTGGTCTTGGCCCTGAAGTTTTGAGGACTGATATCCTCAGTACAGTATTAGGAACTCCATTTATAAAAGTGACGCTAGCGAGTCATGGGGTTCGAGTTAACGACTGGATTAACTTCGTCTCTGTTAGTCCTGATCCTGTAGGTGGGTTTACGGGATCCTTACTGACACAGGTAAGGGGATTCCAAGTAACTGAAATCGATGGCCTGAATGACTTCTACATATACATTGAAGATGAGACGACGGGACTACCTGTTAATGCAACTTCCACTGTTAATAATGCAGCGGGCACCACTACATACCGCTTGAGGACAGTCGCCGGAACTAACGCTTCGGTCAGAGGGGCAGGCTTTGGAGCTGGTCCATGGGGTGGCTTGGATCCGCTGCGAGGATGGGGTGAGCCTGCTGGTTCTGTGAACGCAGTTCTGACTGATAGTGTTAGGCGTGTTTACATAGACAATTATGGCGAGGATATTATGTTCGCCAACTCTGGTGGTCCTATTTTTTACTGGGACACTAGCTCTAACACTGCCGATGGTGTCCCTGGTACTTCAGGCGTGTTCGGATTAAACAACGCTGCTGTAGCTTTAAGCTCAGCAGAGTTCACGGGAAGCCAAGACCCGCCTTCCATAGTAGATAGTTTCTTGGTGAGCAAGAGAGATGGTAGTTGCGTTGCCTTTGGCTGTAATGACATAGGTTTCACTGAGCAGAACTCCCTTCTTGTTAGATGGTCTGACCAGAACAACCCATTCGATTGGAAACCCACGCCCACTAACACTGCAGGTGGGCAAGTACTCAGGATGGGCAGCACGATTATCGGTGGCGTCTCGACTAAGGATGAGATCGTTGTGTTCACTGACTCTGCTGTTTACTCAATGCGGTTCATTGGTCCACCTAACATATTTTCATTCTCTTTGATTTCTCAAAATGTTGAGATCGTCTCTCATAAGTCTGCTGCAGAAGCATCTAGTTCTGTTTTCTTCATGGGCAATGATGGTTTTTATGTGTACACGGGTGGAGGTGTGCGGAATCTTGAGTGCCCTGTTTCTAAGTACCTTTACGACGACCTAAACCTTGAACAGGCCCAGAAAACTTTCTCCGCAGTGGACTCAAAATTTTCTGAGATCATGTGGTTTTACCCATCTATATCCGGTCAAAGCAATGGCTCGTTTGAGCCAGACAAGTTTATTTGCTTTAACTATGAAAACCTGACTTGGACGCTAGGCACATTGGACATGTCTTCAGTTCAGTTTGATGGGGGCATGCAGTCTTCTACCTATAATCGTACAGCATGGAGAGACGCTACTAACACTGATAACCCTATGGCTTCCTACCTATATATGTTCGATCAATCTCCTGGGTTAAGCGGTGCTAGAGCGAACCCAATCATTGAGAAGACCGGAGTTATGATTCATGACTCCGGCACCTCTGCTCAGGGGAGCCCGATTGACTCGTTTGTCGCAAGCGGTGATGTAGAGCTTTCGGATGGCAATGAGCTTTCATTCTATAGCCAGATAATTCCTGATCTTATGGTGTTCAATGCTTCTGGTGAAAGCTCTGTCACGCTCTCCTTACAGGGTAAGTACTACCCAGGTGACGCTGGCTCTAGTCAGGAGGGATCAGTCGTAGCTAACTTCGCAGCTCCTGCGGCTATGTCTCCTGCTGTTGTTTCTTCTTACACGGTAGGCCCAGGTACAGGTAGTGATGATTATGTCCGTGCGATGCATATACGAGGCAGGGCCAGGGCTGCTTCTCTCAAGGTATCTAGCTCTAACACGTCTTCTCAATGGAGACTTGGCGATGTGAGAATAGATGTACGACCTGACGGTAGTCGCTGATGAGTATCCAATTTAGACCTGTGGGCTTACCGGGGCCTGAGTATTCACCGGAAGAAGAGTCTCAGTTTCGCAGGAGCTTAGAGACCTATCTTCTTGATATTTCGTCAGTGGTGAATGATGCCGAGAGTTCCACTAACGGGTTGGCTTCCTCTGCTTCCAAGAGAGAATCACTGATACCTGCTCCCTCTTCTGTGAGGTTCCCGTTCAACCCGTCTGCCATAGGGGAATCCCCTGTAGCTTTAATTGATTCCAACTCTATCCATTACACGGGTAACCCGGTACTGAGAATCCCAGACACAGTCTCAAGCTTAGACTACATCTATGGTGGTTCTGAAGGGGCGAAGCTAACTCTTGTAAAGGTTGGCTCAACTAACACTGTGACTGTGCGTGAGTCAGGTACAGGCAATGGCAGTATCAAGTTAGTATCGACTACTGCTTGGCTTCGTGAAGATACGGACATCATCACGTTTGTGTGTACGGACGGTGTTTGGATAGAGCTTTCAAAATCTATTAGTGGGCAATTTTCAAATAGGACATCTGCTTCGGTATTAGATTTTGGCGCTCTTGAATTGTATGGACCCGTTGGGCTGGTGTTATCTGATCAATCCGTAAAGATCCAAGCTGCGATTGACTTCTGCCAGTTACACCATCTGGTGTTGGAATTCCCAGTCAGAAGCATATTTGTGTGCAATAACACCCTGAATATCTTCATGGGTGCGCCCATTACTTTTTCATCAGTTGTTACTGGATTGTTAGGTGGGTTCAATCCAACCGTTGATTCAGCGTTGAATTTTTCTGGAGGAGGCAGCGGTACAGTTTACAGTTGGGATTCAACGACATCCACTCTCGTGTGGAGAAATGATATTGGGTCTTCTGCTCCTTCAGCCGCTGAGACTGTAACGTCATCTACAGGCACTGCGACTCTAGGCACTGTAGTTGACGATCTAGTTGCTCGATTCCAGTATGACCAAAAGAATATGATCATACATGGTAATGGTTCTACCCTTAGACCCTTTGTAGATATTAATGGTCCCGTACTAAATGTTGTTGGTTACAACAGCGTTGCTCAGATGGAAGACCGTGGGCCTAACGGTTCTGCTAATGGTTTTTTTATTATTGATGATTTAACTGTAGACCTTGCCAACGCTAGTTCGTTTCCCAACGTATACGCCGCGCAATTTGGTAGTAGTGAAGGAATCCTCAAGCCAACTCGATTTTGTAGAGTTAATGGATTCAAGGTTCAGAACCGTGCTGCGGGTGTTTTTTCTAAAAATGCAATAGAGATAGAGCTAGCTAGGCTTCTTGTCTTTGAAAATTGCCAGGTAAGTCCTTCCGGTGGAGTTTCCCTTTTGAATGAAAGCACTCTTGCCGGAGGCTTTACTGGCGATATGTGGTTTAACCGTTGTGACTTTAGGAGTTTATTTTCAGGCACTGAGGGCGATGAGAGCCCGGACAGGGCAGTCCAGTTGTTGGCAAACGGGACAATATATTCCGCTGGTGTGAATACTTCAAATATTGAAGCTGTCCATTTTTCGAGTTGCCAGTTTTATGGAAGTCAGTCAGTTCTTCTTAAAGCTCAAGAGACTGCTGCAATCAGGAACGTCACTCTACAGAATTGTGGTTTTGACAATACGCCTATGGTTAATTCAAATGTACTTACGATAGTTACTCAAGCTGGTTCAGCAACTGCTTCTGATTACCAGCCTTTCATTGAAAGAATCAAGGTTATCAACTGTAATGTTCAGGTCATAGTTCCGGTTTCATCTCAGTCACCTGTTTTTCTTTTTATGGGGTTCGCGGCGAGGTCAGGTTACACGAGGAACGGAGGGGTATGGAGCTGCCTTGTCGAGGGGTGTTTCTTCACTAACGCTTCTGGCGGGACAATTACAACGGGGTCGCTAGGGGTCATTAGTGCAGTCGATCAGGTTCATAGTTTAGTAGTCGTCAACAGTACGTTTACGGATATGCGATCAGGGAGTTATGTAGTAGAAGGAGGAGGAACTTTTAACTTGATTGTCACCGGTAACTCTTTGAACAGTGTAGACATGGCTAGCCCAAGTATTACAGCAGGTGTTTATGCAGACTTGGCTGTTGCGAAGTATGTAGTTGTTACAGGAAACATATTTGAAGGGAACACAGCCGCTTCCTTAAGCGCAGGGGCTGGATCAAGCGCGGTGGCTAACAATGTCTGATAGATACAAGATACTTTCCCAGGTGGAAATAACATCGCTGGATGAAGTGCCGATTTACACGGTGCCCACGATTTCTGAGACTAGCCAGCAGCTTGACCCGGAAGGAATCTTCCCGGTTGTTACTGTGAATGTCTCCCCTGCTGCTGTTTCTATCAACACTCAGACACTTCTTACTTCTATGGTTTTCTCGTTCAATGGAACGGGGGCTTCTATATCAGGTGACATCAAGCTTAATGATGGAGTGGCAGGCAGTACTGCATTATACGTTATGCGTAACCTAGTCTTCTATGACAAGAGTAATTCCATACTCGACATAAAGATGCCATTACCTTCTAGCTCAATTCTTTCATTCGATCCTACTGCATACACTAGTGGTAGTTTGTACATAACAGCTTTCGGCATTGAACTTGAAACAGGTTACGGACCTTCTTGAGGATCTATCATGAATAAGAAATACCAGAAGATGGCATCAGACCTAGCAAAGGCTGGGCGCGGAGGAGATGACCAACTTCTCCATGTGAGTAAGTCTGAGCTTGCAGGGTTAGGTTCATTGCTGCCGTCAGGGAAGCTGCCTATCAATCCTGAGACAGGTCAACCTGAAGCATTGATATTCACTCTCCCCGCTCTACTCATCTCCATGGCAATCGGCGCAGGGACAGGAGCTATTTCAGGAGGTGTCACTGCTAAGGAAAAGGGTATCCCGTTGTGGGAAGGGATTCTCACTGGCGCAGGCACTGGCGCTGCTACAGGGATGGTGACAGCGGGCATTGGCGGAGCCTTAGCGCCTGCTAGTACTGCTGCGGTAGATGCAGGTGCCCAAAGTCTCCAGGCTGCTGCGGGTGATATCCTTACAAACCAGATAGCAGAACAGGGAGCGAACATTACTGGTCAAGTAATTGGTGATGGTATTTCTCAAACGGCGTCTGAAATTGCAAAGGAGGGTACGAAGGAAGCTATTGTCGCGGGAGCGGAGCAAGGCCTAGTAGGGGCTGTGCTAGACGAAGGCACTAAAGGTGGCTTGGATTTGGCTAGTCAAAACTTGCTAGATCAATCGACGAATGCATTGGTATCAGAAGCTCCCGGCGTTGCCACTGACGTTGTCACTGAAGTTGTCGCGCAGACTCCTGATATTGCGCCGAACATTGCTCCAGAGGTTGTACAAGCAGTCGGGGAGAATACGGTTGATGCGACCGCGCAGACTGTAAGTGAGACCGTTGTGCAGAGTGCGCCTGATACTGGTGTAGAGGTATTGGTGGATGGCGCTGAAGAAGGATTCTTTGATGGTCTGAAGGAGTCTGCCCTTGG
>TARA_B110000211_G_scaffold214113_1_pt1 | contig 18574 bp, 19 predicted proteins | sample TARA_B110000211 | Tara Oceans TARA_B110000211 (sample SAMEA4397516) | marine metagenome | biome: Polar Biome; feature: [DCM] deep chlorophyll maximum layer (ENVO:01000326); material: water (ENVO:00002006), including particulate matter (ENVO:01000060) such as... | depth 30 m
AATTAAAGTATAACTGGCCAGATTATAACGGTAATTCAAGCCCGAACAACTATTTGCTACCAATTACCTATAAAAAGTAAGGATAAAGTACCTTAAAAACCCATTAAAGTAAGAGAATTACACAAACCAGTTGATGCGAGCCCATGGCCTAAGTATCATTACGCCGCGCTTAAGCAGGAAGTTTAACCACACCACGTTCTTATTCCTTTAGAACAGGTTAAATTTTTATCACATTAAGCTATTTTCAATGCACCCGTAGCTCAGCTGGATAGAGCGTCGCCCTCCGGAGGCGAAGGTCACAGGTTCGAATCCTGTCGGGTGCGCCATTTATAAAGACTTAACAAGTAATCAAATACTAACATCTCGTTATCTGTGACCAGATTGTGACCATAGTGTGATAATTACTCGTCAGCTCCTGTTTTTAAATTATTATAATGTAGCGACCGATCCTCAAAATTTTTATTAAGCTGAGTAAGTTTACTCAACTAAGATGTGGCTAGGAAATTAGATCCCCCCCATATCTATCTTTCGCATTAAAACTCAAATCACCTGCGAATAAATGATGAAGGCGTACCATGACTAGTAACTGTCAAGCTTTTCATCGCTCTAGTCATTGCTACATGAAGTAGTGCTCGTTCTGCCATTTCGTCTTCGCGGATTTCTACTGGGTCGTTGGATTTGAAGTTCCTCAATGGCAACTTGTCTTCGTTTACACCTGCTACGAATAGATGTTGAAATTCTAGTCCTTTTACCCGATGCATAGTTGCAATTCTGACCCCTTCAACTTTTCTATTTTCAGCACCACTAACCATGATTTCGTAGTTGTTTATACCTGCTTCCTTTAGTACCTCAGCATAGCTATCCCTAAAATTCTTGGTTCTAGCCACTACGCATATACTACTCAGATCGGTGCCTACCGCCTCCAGTTGCTCAACACGCTCGCAGATTGCATCAGCTTCATCCATAAATCCTTTAAAGTTTAATACTTTTGGGTTTTCGCCATGCGTCAAAGAAATGTCCCCTTTACCATCATCTACACCAGCGTTCATGTCGCCCACTTCAATACCTTCAAGTTCTGCAATAGCAAGTTTCTTCTGTAGTTCTGTAATTGATGCGTAGCTTTTACTGCGCCCTACTATCTGGATTGCCCTACAAAAACGATTTACTGTGAACAATAATTGCGGCAAATTTTGATCAGGAAATTGCGACATTTGAACGATTAATACTAAGCAAAAGTCTGTTCATCTAACGGACTCAGTGGCAATGCTATCGTTGTACCTCGATAAACTGTCTGAAAATCATGGTGAAGCTCTCTTTGCTTGGCGACTTAAGAATATCACCAACAAGCAGTTGTTCGTCTATCCCCGGACAACCATGCGCGGTATTCGTATTACATGAGTTCCGGCTAATAACATTGGGGTAAAATTAGATTTTGTCCCAATTTATTTTACGTAGAAATGCTCTACTTTATGAGGCGACTAATTTTTATTCTGACACTTTTAATAATTCACCGATGTCGCATTTCAAATATACACATAACTTTTCTAACACATCAAAATCCACCCTAATAGCGGTCTCCTGATACAGACGTGTAATAGTCCCTCTGTTAATTCCAGTATCTCGTGAAACATCTGAAATCTTCAATTTTTGCTCACCCATAATGCGAGACAAATTGCATTTTATCATCTTCTATAGACCATATTTCCCTCCTAAAGCCAATTAAGACTTGATAGAGAGCTTCAATTGGATTATATTGACCTCCTGAAGGTTATTTAAACCTCTTGGAAACCAACCTTGAACAGGAAGATTAACATGACACAAGTCTACGTAACAACTGAAGAGCTATCGAATTTGATCAAATATGACTGTCGCACCATTCGTGAGCGCCTGAAAGACTCGGTCTTATTTGAAGGTGTCCATTACATTAGGCCATTTGGTGGACGCAAAATTTTATACGACTGGGAAGCAATAAAGCGAGACATGTGTAGGTTCTCGTCAAATGCCATGGGTATTCCTATGGCAAATGGTGGGGTGTCGCATGGGTAATGTAAATGTGCGTAAAGGGAGCCAAAAGCTCTATCTGGACTTCCGTTTCAGAAACCAGCGTTGCCGAGAACAAACCGAACTGAACGATGCACCTGCCAACCGTAAAAAGCTGGAATTGATGATGGATCGTGTCAAGGCTGAAATATTGCTGGGTCAATTTGACTACGCGAAGACTTTTCCAAGTAGTAAAATGTTAACAAAACTTAATACTCAGGATAAGAGTTTAAACTCCGCGGCGGGTTTGCCACCTGAATTTGGGGAATTTACTGAAATTTGGTTTTTTGAAATGCAGGCTAGTTGGCGAAGAAGTTATGAGAAAACTATTCGGATGCTCCTTGATCATCGCCTCATTCCTGAATTTGGTAAAAAAAAGGTCGACCGCATCACTAAAGCTGATCTACTCCAATTTCGCGCCCATCTCGCCAAAGTCGTGCGCAAAAATGGAAAGCATTTATCTGCAACTTATATCAATCGACATATGAAAATTATGCGAATGATTTTGAATGAAGCAGCCGACCGATACGAGTTTACAACACCTTATATGGGCATTAAACCGCTAAAGGTCCCTAAATCCGATATTGAGCCTTTTACGCCTCACGAAATTAAGCTCATTCTGAATACTGTTAGACCTGATTTTAAAAATTATTTTACGGTCCGATTTTTTACAGGAATGCGAACCGGGGAAATCGATGGCTTGAAGTGGCGTTATATTGATTTCGAAAATCGACTGATTTTAATCAGAGAAACCATAGTGGATGGTCATGTTGAATATACCAAAACAGATGGAAGTCAACGAGATATTCAAATGAATCAACATGTATTTGCTGCTCTCCAAAACATGCGAAAATTTACTTTCAACAACGAGTACGTTTTCTGTTCAAAATCGGGAAGCCCTTTGCGCCATGATCTTGTGACGAAACGAGTTTGGCATCCTCTATTAAAGCACCTAGGTTTGAGAAAACGTCGACCCTATCAAACTCGACATTCCGCGGCAACACTCTGGTTAGCAAGCGGCGAAAACCCCGAATGGATCGCCCGGCAAATGGGTCACGTCAATACAGAGATGCTGTTTCGAATTTACTCGCGCTTTGTTCCGAACCTAACTCGAACAGATGGCAGTGCAATTGAACGCATGCTGACAAATGTCATGTCTGAAACGAATAGCGAGGAGAAAGATAATGCGTAATTCTATCCAACCATCATTGCTGAATTCAAATCGATTCAAACGCTTTAAGGGAAGATATTTTCTTGTCGGTTGTTTATTAAAACAAACTCAACATGGTAAACCTTACTGGGAAATGCGTTTATCTGATAGCTCAACAGCGGTAAAAATTTATTGCTTCGATAAAGGTCACTTCTTTTCGTCATTTAAGGCCAATTCCCTTGTTTATGTTGAGGTGTGTGTCAAAACGCATCTCGGTAAACCCTATTTACGGTGTGTTTATATCGAGGCTGTTACTCAGGAACCGCTGATTAATAACCTGGACATCAGAGCTATTCCCGCTGCGCTGTGTCCCTATCCAGATTTATTAAAGGATACCGTTAGTTTGTTTGATTCAATCGATAACGGGCTCCTAAAGAAGTTTGTATCACAAACGCTTTTGCAAACCGATATTGCGGATCGCTTTATTAATTGCCCATCAAAGATCGGAAGCAAACAAAGTGTGGAAAATTGCCTAATGTCGAAAACCTTGCAAGTTGCAGATAGCCTTTTGAAAAACAAAAGCGTGAACATTGAATATCAGGATATCATTATTGCATTTGCCTTCGTTCATGAGATTGGAAAAGTTAAAAAAGTCACTTCCGATGGCACCTTGTCGGCAATTGCCTATAGAGCTGATCTGGACGATCTTACTGTAGAAATTTGCTCTTTACCGCTATTACAACTGTCTAAAAAATCAGAGGCTTTGAGCTATCAAATGCGCTACTTGTTGACAGTCGGATTTACCAACAAAAAAGGCAACTTTTGTGAAGATAACTTTCATTTGTGCCTGCAACACCTCAGAGAACGTGTAGGAAATCATTCACATAAATTACTCCATCATCATTTGCATGCATTTGGTCAAATACAGTTATAGCGACAACGCAGCAAAGTAAACAAATTAATTTAACTAAAGAAATTATAGGAATTTTATTATGGCCCGTCATCCTAACGTTCAAGAAAAAGATATCATCCAAGCTGGACGTGAACTCGAAGACATGGGAAAGAAACCGAACCCAGGCGCAATTAGAGCACAACTTGGATACCACGGTGGGCTTATGCGCATTAAGTCTATTTGGGAAACATTTGTAAAAAAAAGAGAGCAAAATTTTTTATCTGAGCAAAGCACAGAGCTTAACTTTGAAGCCCTGCCGGACGATTATGCCGATAATGCGTCTCAGCTGATGGAACGGGTTTCTCGTGCAATCGAGCAGATAACAATCGAGGCCTATTCAAAAGGCCGGCAGATGTTCGAAAAACGTCTCAAAACTTTGGAGCAATCCCAGCTCGAAAAGCTCACGTTTTATGTGGAAAGCGAAGCTTCAGCAGACCAATGCATTACTAGGTTAGAAACTGAGTTTGATGAATCACAAAGTGAATTGCTACTACTTGCAGACCAAAATGCCACGCTCCTGATTGAAAATTCAGAGCTTAGGGGACGACTTTCTGTTTTTGAAGAAAAGTTTACTCAAATATCCCATCAACAATAACGCTACCCCTCACTTTTTTATCAGTGTCAGATTTAGTCGGAACTAATACCTTGGTTGAAAAACTGGGTAATGTAACTGAAGCTTCTCGTTTAAGTGGTGTCTCGCGTGATACGATTTACCGCCATTTAAAGCTCGTCCAGCAAGGTGGTGCAGAAGCCTTAAAACGTCAAGAAACACCCAACCTGCGGCATAAAAACTGTGTGGATAAGGCTATTGAAGAGGCCGTTGTGCAGTTCTCCGTTGAACATCCACACCTTGGACAGCAGTGGCTATGAAGCTGACTGAAGCTCTTGGTGTTGATATTAGCCCAAATGGCGTTCGTAACATGTGGCTCAGAAATAATATGAACACCACGGCGCTGAGGGTTATAAGGTCACAAGCCTTGCATGAATCAGCCTAAATCATAGCCAGTTTAGCAACTGGCTGATATGCTAACCACGACAAAGTCTCTCGGTAATTAGACCGACACTATCCCTTGGTAATCACACTAATACACCTAATATGGCAATAGGTGGTGTGCCCCCAAGCAATTATTGGGAGCGGCTTAAAGATTTTCTACAAATGACTGCTGCTTAAAATGGAGGTATTACAGAATGACTACGTTACCGTAGGAGATTTTTGTATGCGTGTTTGCATAATTAGCACAATGCAATTTTTGTAATTTGCTAAACCTTTCTTTCTCGCTTAATGCCGTTTGACACATTCGTGCCATAACCAGATCGTCATCATCTAAATGTTAAAATGTCTCTGATAGCATAAGCGGTCATTCAGTTCAACGCGTCGATAACACTCTTAAAACGAGGGTAACAGTCATCTCTGAATTTTGTTTGAAAAGAATCTCGCTCATCTCCGTCCATCAAATTTAACAAATTATAAGATTTCCAATCTTCGAGATCATCGAACTTAGCCTCTACTTTCCAATTTTTTATGGTCGTCCGAGACCAATGATATTTTTCTCTAAGAACAAGGTCGTTTTCGACATACTTCCAAGCGGATTCAAAAATATTCATTGTTACGTCCAATATTTCCTTCCAATCTTTTTGTACCGGAAAGCTGGACTCCCACAAGCCCCACTCAAACACCAATAAAGTATCGCGCAACGACCATGGAAATCCTAAACGAACATTTTTAGCTATTTCTCGAAACTTAGGTAAAACACTTTCATGCCTTGATAAGGCAATAAAATCCGCCACTCTGATAGCATTTATTTCGTTTTCTCGAGCCAAGTAATTGGTGATTTCACACGGAGACCAGTCTAAAAAAAGGTTATCAATTTTAATTTGCAACAAGTACCCCTCAGACAACCAAAGCCGCACTATTTCATCTTCTGCGCCCTCTTTTTGAGCGTCATGATATCCAAAGTGAGAAATAGGACGGGGGTATTTCTTTCCGTATTTTTCAGGGTGAGTTTGTTGGTCAAGCATATCAAGCGTCAAAATAAAAATTGAGAGTACCCTAAAAGGGTTATTGAAAAGGAAATGGCGCTTTGTTTTCAAAAGCTCTTCTAAAAGCATCAGTGCCTTTTGACAGCTTCGGATATTTTTTCGATGTCCATTTTCAGCGCAGAACAGATAATGGGGGTCATATTTTTTAAGACGTTCGTCGTTGTGCCCTTTCATTTCTTCCTTTTTAATATAGTGCAAAGCGACATTAAGACGTCCTATGCATAAGTGCAGGAGTTTGTTCAACTCGCTTTCTGTTCCTGAAATCTGAAGCAAGATGTCTATGAATTCTTCTTCTTCGTATTCAAATCTTACAGTTCGACCAATCACTTTCTCTTTAAACAAGTTGAACTTTTGTTTTGATGAGTCTGGATTTTCTAGAAAGTTATTCTCATTACACAGTACGACACATTTTGAGTTACCAACTTCTATCACATTTGACATAAACGCCATTGGAATGGAAATATTGCCACCAAACCTCTCTAGATCATCAAAGAAAAATATACCGTTAACAGAATCAAGCTCTTTCTTAAGCTTCTTGGCTCTTAACACGCTAAATACCCCGCTGATTAGAGCGGAGGTTGAGCCACCAGTTATTTTTACGCCATCTTGGTCCGTACTAAATGCTTTTGATACTTCTTTTAAAGCAGTTAAATAGTCATTGTCTGTCATGGAAGCAAACACACCGAGAATTGCATTTTCTATATCTTGGCGCGTGCTAAGACCGAATAATGAGATGTAAACACAGGTGTATTCTGGTTTTGTCTGTGACTTACCGTCAGTGGATATCGTTGGATTCGAGAGCTCTGGAATTAACGTTTGAGTAATATAATAGGATTTACCTTGTCCCCACCCCCCTGACATATGAATTGCATAGTGAGTAATTTGGCTTTCTATATAGCCTTTAATCGCATTTGTGATGTTCTTAACGTTAGACACGGCTAGACTCCTTTCTATATTTGTAAGTATTAGTTAGAGTTTCTGTTATCCGAGTCACTTGATATTCTTTTTAAAGGTAGTACCCAAATCAACAGAATTCAAAACAGTTAAGAAAATTATCTCTGCAAGCCTTTTTATTATAGATTTGAAAGCGTGACTGGCTGCTAACGCACATAAATAACCTTATTGAATATAAAGCCTGAATGACTTTTATTCGCTCATTTGAGACTGCCAGATTGTCAAAACAAACTTCAACTGCTAATGTCGTTGCGACAAAGCCGCTCGGTAATTAGACCGACAGTTTCCCTAGGTTATGACACAACTGCAGCTGATATACCTGCTCTGCTTGAAATATTTATAGATTCACACAGGTACAATCGCTCGCTCCCGAGAAGTGGCCTAATTATCATCTAAGTTAGTGGCCGCTACCTATAAACGATATAGCGTGATTTACAGAAGAAAGGCCTTCTAGGCTTTGCGATGCTAGCTCAATCGGCTTCATCCCCAGAAATGGCGAATTGTTATTTATCATGGTCATGAAACCATAAACGTTCATTGGGTTAGAGAAAATGAGCCTGAGTTCTGCGTGAATATTGAGAATGAGTGATAAACGTTGCTCCAAGGTCGGAGAGAAGTTCAGGGTTGAAGGCGAGTTAATGAAGCAGTTAAGGTCCGCATCTGATGCGAAACCAAGAATTGCGGTTTTTTCTGGCGCTGTGAGACCCCATCGATCAAGTAATGTGTTTATAGCTACGGTGACAGCAACCTTACTATTCTTATCCATCGGTCTGTTCCAGTTTATCTTTCATGTTATAGGTCACTTATCATTGAGCAGTTTTAAAGATTGAATCGTCACTCATAATCTAGAAGCGGTTTAGTTTTTTTGATCTCAATTCTCGAAGTTTATAAGCACCAGTCTACCTCAATATTCAGGCTGTCATACCGGCCGCAAGCCTAACAATAGCGTTTTTGACTCTCTTGATACCTTGCTCCGTTTCGCATAACTGGAGCGGTTTGGCGTCTAAACCTAAGTTGTATTCAACGAACCATTTTTTTGCCCTACTTAAGGAGCCAAAGTAGTCCGTCGCTAGGCACATTAAATCGGATAGTTGCAAAAAGCGTTGCGCCGGCCCTGTAGGAAGCCTAATCGGTTTATTGTAAATCTTCGTCGAAGTGCACCCAATGATACAGGCAAGTGTTTTGAGAGATATGCCGTAGTCAGCCGCTAACTGTCTAATTGACTGAGACGAAAACCCATAGTCACTTATCGCTGTTGAAGCTATATCGTTGCTCACATAAACCTCGTGTAGGACGTATCATGAGGGCAAATCATTAAATTGGCCCCTTTCTATTATTTTTGATTTTACTCTGGAAAAACAAATCTAAACCGAACTGTGAAGAGCCAATGCTGTTCAAGAACTGTTTCGTCATTGTAGTCAAACGCTCATCCGATAAACCGGCTGCTCTCAGCAGAAACCATTTGCGAGTAATATATCGGTGGGGATTAGTTAATAATTGGTATGTAATTCTGCGTATTTGATATTCAGTGACAGATCCCGCATAGCGATTCAAAAATAATAAAGTCAGCGGTATCTTACGAATGTATGTGTGTTTTATTGAATAGCAACTTTTTAAAATGTGGCGTAAGCTTTCGATCGAAGGAATATTATCGTCGCTGGTGTTACTATCATCATTTTTGCAATAGATGACAAAACGTCGATATGTTTTCGTGAGTGAATACTTCTTACCAAAGTAAAAAGTTACGATTACACGATGCATAAACTGCGTATGTAAATCAGTGCGTATCGCGTTTTCTTTTCTACCATCGTGACGTTTACGCTCTGGCTTTTGATCGGTGAGCTGTCGTTGCTTACCTTTCGCTTCACATTTGTGATAGTGACTTGAAACCGCTTCGATGCATTGACCAAAGGTCCAATAAGCGCGGAGAATTCGATATATTTTTGTTTTCGAAATATTTCTTCGAATCATTTCGCTTCTAATTAATCGCCCTCGCTCTGAAGAATTTAATACGCCCTCAGATTCAACAACAGATTTGATGACTTCATATCGCTCAGTCATCTCTATATGAGCCTTTTCACGAAAATTAAGTGAAGCAGGAAGGGCATGATATTTATGCTCTTCAAGAAGGACTACCTCACCGCTTTCAAAGGAGTATTCAAGCTCATTTGTATTAAATGGGATCGGTAAGCCGTTGTTAGAATCTAGTGCAAATAAAAAGGTGTGAGTTAAATTGACTTTGATTACTCGAAAATTTTTCTCCTGCCATTTTATGACATCATTTTTAACTGAAATCGGAGCTGCTTGGTGCATTAACGCGAGCAAAGACATAATAATTACCTCTACTTTACGGTGCTAAATTACTTTTAAAAACAACGTCGCAAGCCCCATTCTTGTAATAGGGAATACTCATATCAAATTTTGCTAATCGTGAAGCGAACAACAGCCGTTGTTCAGATAGACTTATTCCCCCTTGTTTTTCGCGCTGTTTGTCAATTTGAGGCGCCATTCGAATCAAGTTACTGTCTTTTTTTCGTTTGAGGATTGATTTCCAAAAGCCAGCAGTTTCTAATTGAGCATCTGTTACAGCATCGTTTGTCATCAAGAGGTGTAACCACTTAATATTGTCGATTTTTATCCTGTCTAGTGAACCTTCAGTCAGCACCTGAAAATGTAGCTTAGATTCTTGCCAAAAAGCCTGTTCAAGCGCGATTATTTCTCGTACGCGAGGCTTTCCTAATTCGCTTGAAGGCTTAACTTGGATTGCTAAAAGAGGGGAATTTGGATCTGAAACAGTCGCTAGAAAATCGGTCGTCAACATCATCTTTTCGCCACGTATTGCGGGATGCTTTGCACCAATACGCTCGGCAATTTCTAATGTCGAAGCAAGTGAGAGTGGAAACTGCTCTCGTATATTCCTCACACTTTCAGACCATTCAAGTTGCAGAAATACTGATAACTCGAGATCGGATAAGCAACGAACGACTCGCTCTGATGTATGTGAATATACTCTATGAGAACGGCCATACGAGGGGGCGTTATAAACCATAAGCCAAGGTTTATAATCCCTGCCACGACCTTGGCCTCGATCTTCCTTGAGCCACTTGTCGTATACTTTTGAATTTTGATCATATCTTCCCATGATTCGATCTCCCGATATTGTTAAAAAGTAAAGTACTGAAACTTGTGCTGATCTTTCAGCTAGCGGAAGAAATATAAACACAGATCTTACAAAGATCAAACTTAAAATTCCATTATAACTCTTTGTTATTTAACATTTTTGTTGTGATTTTGAAATTTTAAGCGGTCTTTTTTCACTGTTGATAAGAGTGAGCTTCCTACGACTTTAAATAACGATATTGATCTAAATCCCTGTGTTGTATGGGATAATATTTTCAGTTAGCGGAGAAAGTTGTGAATATTAGCGAGGATAAAAGGTGGAAAATGAACATTTTTTAGAGGACTAAAAAACATACAAAAACGTAAGGGCATCGCAGATCTCCTCATCAAAAGATCAGAAAAGAGTTATCTTCTTACGAAGATTTCAGTTGAGTACTTTTCTTGAATAAACGTGTAAATGATACAAATAGAAACCAATTTTAAGATGCTTTGATAAGAACTAATCAATATATCTACACATATCTGAACGGATAACGCTTTAGTTTTTGAAACGAAGTTTGCTTAAAGGGTGGCAGTTAGTCGGATAAGAGAGCGATGTTTCTTTCGCTCCCTCTCCTAAGAACCGTGCGTGCAAGTTTCCCTGCACACGGCTCAAACTCTCATAAGGCCAAACGCGTTAGACCCAACAGCTTGCTCCAGATATGACATTTTCTTAGCTCTTTTATCGAAATAATCAAACCACTCAGCATCGTACGGAGTCGCTACAGATATGACTTGCCGGTGTCTGCGTATAGGAATGTCGGCGGCCTTTTTCAACCAAACGATGCGTTTTTCACCGTGATTAGTTGTGTAAGGTGCAATGAACATCCACTGCCGCATACCACGGTGGGTATAGTATTTCCGGTATAGCCACGCTGCAGACTTCTTAGGATGCTTGCGTTTAATCATTCGATGAAGAATATGAAAAATAGCAGAGTCAACATTATCAAAGACTTTCTTGGCCACAACATGACGATAATAATTAGCCCAGCCTACAATTTTGCGATTGATCGAGCTGAGTAACCTCGCCACTGGTGTAGATATTCCTTTCTTTATCTCTAATCTGATAGACTCAAGGAACGATTTGATACTGCTATTACTTGGTTTAATAAGTAGCTTTTGGCCATACTTACGTACATTAAACCCAAGAAAATCGAACCCCTTTGTAATAGAGGTAATCAAGGTCTTTTCTTTGGACAACGTTAACCCTCTCTCAAACAGGAAAGCCATTACCGCTGGTTTTATCGTATTCTCAAGCAACTCTTTAGAGTTGGCAGTGATCACAAAGTCATCAGCATATCTAATCAAATGGACTTTTTGAATTGGCTTGGTAATCGATTTAAGCATCGCTTCCATTCCATCCAAAGCACCATTCGATAAGCAAGGCGATATGATACCGCCTTGTGGCGTTCCCGCTGTCGTTGGAAACAGGCGCCCTTTGTCCATAAAGCCTGCCTTTAGCCACTGATTCAACACTTTTTGCTCTAGCTTTAAGTGTTGATGTAACCATGTATGGCTAATATTATCGAAGCATCCCTTAATGTCACCTTCAAGGATCCATTGAGCCGATGTTTTCTGAGCTAACACATTAAAGCATTTTTCAATCGCATCGGCGGCTGATCGCTTGGGTCGGAAACCATAAGAATGGTGATCCGCTGTCACTTCAGCTACCGGCTCATATGCCAATAGAAAGAGAGCCTGCATTGCTCGGTCAAACATGGTTGGAATGCCCAAAGGTCGTTTCTTGCCATTCTTTTTCGGAATGTAGACCCGCCTCAATGGCTGCGAGCGATAATTTCGACAGGAAAGCGCTTTAGCTGCCTCCCATTTCTGTTTTGTATTTATCCACACAATGCCGTCAATACCAGGTGTATTGCGTCCCTGATTTTCAGTGACACGTTTCACTGCCAGTAACTTCGCTTGATGGGATCGTGTTAGTAAATGTTGTAGCGCTTGGACTTTGCCCCAGCGCTTAGCTCTAGCTGATTTAGCGATACGCATTTGGAGTCGACGAACGCCAAATTCAACTCGTTTCCAATTGATGGATGACCAGTTATTCGACGGTGAGGATGCACCACTATGCTTAATCGCAGGTGTCATCTGCTTTTCCTCATAAACTCAATTCTCCGCATTCTCTCGCTATTGAGAACCAGTCGGACGTAGGCACTCTTTCGAGTCAGGTGATTTGCACCCTATGCTGATCATTACAATCAACCCTTAGCTTTTTCCGACCTCCCATTCCCGCATAACCATTGCTTACCCTTGCGGGTAAACTACCTTTCGGAGCTATACGGGGTTTCCACGTTTCGTTCCTGTGACTCGATGGGTTAGGTCTCTCGTTTACACCGGCGATGCGTATACTCACGATACCCCATCTGTGAAAGGATATTCTTGATCGCTTACCTTTTGGTTGAAGCTTGTCAGCCGCTTTAGCTTCTTAACAGTTACGATGCTTTTCGAGATTTGCATTTGCTGACCTTACCATCATCCCTAGCGCCTTCACCGCTTGCGGCTAGCAGTTTCGGTGTTACCTTTACAGGCTGCACCTACGGTTTCTCGTGGCTACATTGTCCTCAGCGCTTTGCACCTCAACGTTACCGTCAACGCACAGCTGAGTAGGGAACTACTGGTGAGACAGTAGGTTTAACATCCAATCCATTGGATTAAACAATCACAGGAGCAACTTCGTGTCGCACCACAGAATCTGTTACAGGCTCTTCAAAGTTTGTCTATATACTCTTTTGTAAGCGACCTCTTCTCGTTGCATATCATAGAAACAGAGCTTTTCGGACCAATCTCATTTTTAAGATCTGACATGGTTAGATTGAACTGATCCATCAGCAGTCGCAGCATGGATGCGCCCGCATCTTCAGATTCGGCTCTAGCGTTAAAATCATGAAACTCAGGGGCCTCATATGCATGAATTTTTTCCCAAAGGAGATCAATAAGAAGCAAGTTAGCATCATAATCGTCAACAAGCTCATCCATAAGCAAAAGCGCTTCTTAATGATCTTCCGGTGAATGTATACCAAAGATAAATGACATCTCACTCTGTAATTCATGCGCAAGTCGTGTAATGTGCTGTATGTTCATTTAAGCTCCTTTCTTCTATAACGATCTGTGAGCCGACCATATTCTCTATGGTCGGAAATGTATTTTACGTAAACACGCTGATGGCGGAATTCAATGAATGCGATAAGCCTTAGGTTATGCCACCCAAGTCAGCTACCCACCATCTATCTTTTTACTTAAATACCATTAAGTCGGGAATTGGTTTATCCCGTTTTCGTCATGGCTTAGGCAAAAAAAATTAACGAACGAGTCTTCAGAATGTATCTTGCTTATCGATTTGGATGTCTTCGACCACTCATAAAAATGAGCCTGCAAGTAGTCGGTGTCATTTTGTTGGTGTTTATGTAGCCACTCTTTAAGCAAATACCATTTAGTTAATTTTAGACACAACAAGCCCCAAGTAATTTGATTAAAACACTCTTGGCATTTAGACGCTAATTCAGTATAAGTTAAATTGGACTTTATTAAGTTTTCTATCTCATTTTCCATAGTAGTCAATAAAGACTGAAATTGAATTCTGTCTGAAGATTTTACTCGACTGCACAAACACGCGATAAACTTTCGCGTAAGAACTACTTGCTGTCGTATTATTTTAAGTTTATCGAGATCAGGACAAATATGAATTGATTCAATTGAGTTTTGCAATCTACTCACCAAAACTTTAGCACTTGCCCCAATCATATTATCAAGTGTGTCGATATTTTGCATAATTTCAACATTATCGAACAAAACCTGATTAGGAGATACTTTCAATAGACGATAACCTCTTTCGGCCTTACTGATACTACTAGGAATTAAAGAAAAACATGAAGCAAGTTCAATTGCTAATTGAATTAGTGCTTCAACCGGTCCTTTTCTCATTTCCAGTTCTAACTCATAGATATCGTCAACTTCGCCTGCACTTTCTACACTACCAATATCAAAAGCTACTTCTACTTCTACTGGTTGATTTTCCCAGTGCCATTTAAGTATCGCTTTGGTGCGCTTAAAGTGGTTAGTAAACACAGGATGAATGCTACGCTTATCTAGATTGGCTAATACCTTTGGCCAACAACTGCAGGCTAACAATTCAAGGTTTAGTTCATAATTGTCTAAATACCAATCCATTTCATTACGAACAAATAAACCTCCCACACATTCACCTCGGCCTTTTAGGGTTTGGATGACTCGTTCGCCGTCTTTTCTTAAGCGCAACGCAACATCGGCTTTATTTAATGCCAAATTTGCAGTATCAAAATATTGATTATATAAACTGACTGTCTGCCAGTTTCCTACCAAACGATTAGTTATCAATGGATGTTGAATAAGTAAAGCCATTGTCTTTGACGACAGTCTAAGCTTTAATTCCGTCTCTTGTATCAAACCTATCTCGGTATTAACTTTGGTAACTGAGTAATCTTTATCGTTAAACTCTTTAGTTTTTGCCATTAATTACGCCCTATCAACTGTAAGAACTCCTGACGAGTCCTGCTAGAATCACGAAATTCCCCTAGCATAACGGATGAAATCATTGCTGAGTTTTGTTTTTCTACTCCACGCATCATCATGCACATGTGTTTAGCCTCAATAACAACTCCCACACCAGCGGCATTGGTTACACTTTGAATAGCTTGGGCAATTTCCAAGGTAATGTTTTCTTGAATTTGTAAACGACGTGCAAACATATCGACTATACGAGCAATTTTTGAAAGCCCAATTACATTGCCTGTAGGCAAGTACGCCACGTGTGCTTTACCGATAAAAGGTAACATGTGGTGTTCACATAAAGAGTACAATTCTATATTATTAACAATCACCATTTCATCAGTGTCTGATGGAAATAGCGCACCGTTTACGATTTCTTCAATCGTCATATTGTATCCATCACACAAATACTGCATCGCTTTTGCTGCTCGGGCAGGCGTGTCTTTCAACCCAGGTCGATTTACATCTTCCCCCAAATTACTTAAAATTTGTTCATACGATGCTTTTAGTTGTTCATTCATATTCTAGCCTTAATCGTTCTACTTGATGTTTGAGTGATTACCGCACTTTTGCGACAATTTTTGCGTGCGGGCTATTAATTTGCATTCCCCATGCACCAGCAGCATCGTCCAAGGTAAATAAATGATGATCAACTTCAAAGGTATGGTCACGTGTGTATTGCAATAAGTTTTGCCAAATTTTTTGTCTGTCGCTTGCGGGGCGCTGGCCTGTGCCAATGCATGTTAACGTCCGAAATAATAAGTCAGCTATATCAAGATTTATTTGGCGGCCCGCACCAGTGCCTACAGTATGTATCCGGGCGCCCCACCGCGTGGCTTTTAATGCGTTTAGTAATGGCTGACCACATACCAGATCCAACACCACGTCAAAACCTTCATTCGAAGCCTTTTTCAGATTCGATTGATCGATGGTCGGCTCTTCGCTTAAAACAACAATATCGTCGGCCAAACCTTTTTGCTTCAATAGCTTTAAGGAGTCTTCACTACGGGCTGCTGCAACAATGTGTGCCGCTCCCATATGTCGAGCAAACTGTAAGGCCATTTGCCCCAAAACCCCTGTAGCGCCTAGAATTAATACATTTTCACCATTTTGAATATTGGCCTGTTGTAGTGGTATCCATGCCCCCGTTGCGGCAATGCCCATATTAATTGCTGTAATATCATCTATATCATCTGGTACATCCCATACTTCTTCTTCAGGCACTAATGTTTGCTCAGCCCATGCACCATATGGCCTTACTGAGCGCTCACCAAAATAAACGCGACGACCATCATTTGTTTTGCCGACGCCCTCCCCGCGGATCACACAAGGAAACTCAACACCTAGGCGATAAGCGCCCAGCACATCCCAACCGCCTAAACCGGCTGTATCCACATTGATTAATATACAACCCTGCTGAGGCGAAGGTGTTTCAAATTGCTGAATAATCGGCGATGCGCCTTTATTGTTTAAAATTGCTGCTTTCATGTAAATTACCTTACATTTTGTTGGAGCCCATACGCTCAAATAGAGACTTCATCGCTACCATTGAAGGTGTATGACTGCCAAAACCGCCATCAACACTTAATGTAGAGCCTGTTACAAAAGAGGACTCATCGCTGGCCAAAAAGGCTACGGCATCGGCTATTTGTTTTGGCGTGCCAAGTTCTGGAGTTAAGTGATTGTCTAGAATGATTTGCAGCATTTCCGCTGGCATAGTTTCGTGAGCGTTTTCTGCGGGCGCTAATCCTATAAGCAATGCATTAGCTCTTACACCGAGTTTACCGTACTGAGCGGCAATTGAGCGTGCTAACATAATAAGCGCAGCTTTCGAAGCTGCGTAAGCAGACAAAGTCAGGTCCCCTTGTGCACCCAATCCAGAGGTAACATTGATAACCGAGCCACGCTTAAGCTTGATCATTTCAGGAATACAATATTTGCTGCACAACATAGCACCTCGCAAATTAACTGCCATCGCACGATCCCAAGCCTCCACGTCCATATTAATTACATCACGGTCACCTTGGCGTTGCTCGTTACTTAATATCGCCGCATTGTTATGCAAAATATCGATTTGTCCAAAACGCGCAACTACTTGTTCTGACATCGATTTCACTGAAGCTTCTTGCGAGATATCAGTCTCAACCGCGATGGCTTCACTACCCTTTGCGCAAATATCATTGGCTACTTTTTCTGCTGCTTGATTGTTTATATCAACCACTGCTATTTTCGCACCGTGCGCGGCAAATACACGCGCAGCTTCTGCACCTAGGCCTCCTGCAGCACCAGTTACTACAGCAACACGATCTTGTAATTTACCTACGTTCATTTTTCAGAAACTCCGTTATTAATTTATTTGTAGTCTGCGCTTGAATAACCATCAAAAATTCGATTGAATCTAGGATTAACAGAGATACACCGCCTTTATCGACCTGAGAATTTTGGTTCTCGTTTTTCAGCAAATGCGCGCGCTGCTTCTTTTGCGTCATATGACGCTTTTAACAAGGCAAACAAGTCAAGTTCAAGGTCCAAGCCTTTTGTTAAATCAATATCACCCGCGACCTGCACAGCTCGCTTTATATACCTTGTCGCAATAGGCGCTTTATTGGCCACATTTTCTGCCAATAGGGCAGCTTCTTGTATTAAGGTGTCAGGTGAAGTTGCAACTCGTGTTACGAGTCCTAATGCTAGGGCTTTTTCGGCATTCACGCGCTCGCCGGTAAGCAACATATCCATTGCCCAACCATGCCCTATAAGACGGGGCAGTCGTTGTGTTCCACCGCCACCTGGAATTAATCCTAACGCAGTTTCAGGTAAACTCATCACTGCGTTGGGCGCAACAATACGAATGTCACAAGCTAAAGCCAATTCTAATCCTCCGCCCATACAGTAACCGTGTATGGCAGCTATAATCGGTTTTTGCGCATGATCTAGACTTTCAATCCAACGAGCACTTTGCATCCGGTGACGGGTTTCTATTGCGCTCTCTAAAGTACGTTTTTCTTTAATATCTGCACCCGCGCAAAAACCTCTTGGACCTTCACCTCGAATTACAATTACACTAATTTCTGGATCTGTTTCGCACAATAGTAGTGCTTCAGGTACCCCAGAGCGAATCTCATCATTTATCGCATTAATCTGTTCAGGACGATTTAACACAATCCACGCTATAAGCCCTTCACGTACCAAAGAAACTGAAGTATTGATGGATTGAGAGTTTTGCGCTGATATTGTCATATCAAACTTCCTCAAATTCGAAAAGTTGACCTCTTAATTCACTTGAGTCTACTTTTATTAAGGGTTTTCCAGCTGTTGCATCCGATTCTTCTATCCACGTAAACTTGACATTTCGTTGCTTTAAATCTTCCGCTTTAGCCGCTAGGTCGTTAACTCCAATTCGAATATAATAAAGACCTGGCCCCCAGTTATTGATATATAATCCAGCATCACTATCCCACTGAGTCGGCTCAATAACATGCAGTGCAGCACTATTTGCCACGGTAAACGGCATTACAGCACGGCGATAACCCTCCCCTTCGATATTATCTACCGCACTGGCTTCCCAATCGAGATTAGTCGACAAGCAACGAAGTGTATGTTCAAGATCTCGAACTAAAAAACCTCGAGCAGTAACCCGAACCATGTCTCCCGGATTGCTATTACGTGGCTGCACTGGCGTTTGATCATAGGTCTCTGCGGGCATTTGTAGCGGCTCTGTTGGCATGACTTCAATGCACAAACCG